>Ga0181528_10000014_pt1 | contig 220803 bp, 191 predicted proteins | sample PEATcosm2014_Bin_47_FD_119742 | JGI IMG/M metagenome (GOLD analysis project Ga0181528, IMG submission 119742) | Peatland microbial communities from MTU Mesocosm Facility, Houghton, MI, USA - PEATcosm2014_Bin10_10_metaG | ecosystem: Environmental > Terrestrial > Soil > Wetlands > Peat | place... | reverse complement strand
TTCACCGATTACGTCACGAACATGCGTCGAGGCCCTGGAACCAAGTTGTACTACCGCACGGGACTGAATGTGCTGCTGACGAAACCGTTGGCCGCCATGCGTCTGGATCAGATCACGGCAAAGGTGATCGATACGACTGCGTTTGAGGGCTCCGGTTCGCACGTCAACTGCAGCCTGCGAACCTTGAATCGCATGATGCATCTGGCCTGTGAGTGGGGATACTTGGTGAAGGTGCCAAAGATCAAAATGGCACGGGAAAGAAGGCGCACGGCGACCTTCGACGGCGAGTCGGAAGATGTCAGCCTTACGTCGCTGTCGCAGCCGTGGAGGGACGTATTGCTCGTGATGCTCGATGCCGGAATGCGCAACCAGGAAGCAGTAGCCTTGCGCTGGGAGCATGTGAACTTCGAGAACCAACACATCTACAATCCGCGGGTGAAGGCCCAGGATACGGAGGGTTGGATTCCGATGAGCGACCGGCTCAAGGTGGCGTTGCTGGAACGGTCGAAAGACAAGAAGTCGGAATGGGCTTTTCCATCGAAGACTGCGAAGTCTGGGCACCTCTGGCCAAACGTCTCCCGTCCATTTTCCAAAATGCGCCGGGAGAAGAAATTGCCGAAGGAGCTGACGCCGTATGCGGCCCGGCACACCTTTGGGACGGACATGCTGGCGCTCAGCGGCGATATCGTGTTTGTGGGAAAACTGATGGGGCATCGCAACGTCACTACCACAGCACGTTACATGCATCCGAGCATCGGAAAAGCAAAAGAATTACTGAACCAGAGAAACGCGGCGCGGGCGGAAAATCTACGTCACATTCCACGTCACACTGGGGAAGATCAGGCCTTAGAAGAGAAGAGCTAAATGCTTGATTCTAAAGTGGTAGCGCTACCGGGAATCGAACCCGGGTTTTAAGATTGAGAATCTCACGTCCTAACCCCTAGACGATAGCGCCACACGAACCTCATTCAATATAACAAACCGAGCGTCTCACGCCAAGCTGCGCTATTCCTGCTCGTCCGGATGCAGGCCGATGTTACGTTCGCCGGCAGCCTTTTTCTCCTCGTACTTTTTGACCCACGCTTCCCAGCTCTTGCCTACTGCTGTATCGCGTCCGCTAAAAGCCAGCGCGGCAATCTCAGAGTAGGCGATGTCGCGCCTCTGATTGGTTTCTTGCGGCAGCACGCGTGCGTAGGAATTCTCAAGTGACGTGCCTTTTCGCCGGTCGTAAACGTAACCCACCACGGTCTCACCGCTCTTTAACGTGATGGTCACATCGCCGCGATAGTCGAACGCCTGCTCCAGTGCTGTACGCAGCTCGTCTTCCGTTGCCAGCGTCGGAATCCATCCCTGCAAGGTCTCGCGTGTCACCGCGTCCATCTCCTGTGTGCTCATCGTGTCACCTGCGACGTTTCCGCTTCTGTGCGTGCATCCACTGGAGGCGCAATCTGCACCAGCGGTTCCTGTCCCTTTGCCTGCCGAGGAGCCTGGAGGGCAGCCAAGGCCTCTGCATCATCGTAGGTGGAGAGCATGCCCTTCACCGTGGCGACAATACCGTCCAGCGAGCCGAAGGTGTGGTTCACCGCCGAAGGTTCAAAGCCGCAATGCACCATGCAGTTGGCGCAGCGCGGATTGCCGCTCTTCTCGCCATACTCTTCCCACTTCGTCTCTTCGATCAGTTCCTTGAACGTGTCCACGTATCCGTCCTGCAGCAGGTAGCATGGCTTCTGCCAGCCGAACATCGTGTACGTCGGAATTCCCCAGGGCGTGCATTCGTAGTCGCGCTTGCCCATCAGGTACTCAAAGAACAGGGGAGTGGCGTTGAAGCGCCAGCTCTTCTTCCGATTGCTGAGAATCTGCCGGAACAGCTCGCGCGTACGCTGTTTGCCCAGAAAGTGCGACTGGTCGGGAGCCTTGTCATAGCTGTAGCCCGGGGAAACCATCATGCCTTCCACTCCGAGCTCCATCATGTCGTCAAAAAAGTGGCGAACGCTGGCCGGGTCCGCGCCATCAAACAGAGTGGAGTTCGTCGTAACCCGGAACCCTTTGGCGATTGCTTCTTTCATCGCCTCCACGGCAATGTCATAGGTGCCCTCGCGGGCCACGGAGAAATCATGATGGTCGCGCTCGCCGTCAAGGTGCACCGTAAAGGTGAAGTACTTGCTCGGCTTGAACAAGTGCATCTTCTCCTTCAGCAGCAGCGCGTTCGTGCACAGGTAAACGTATTTTCCGCGAGCGATCAGGCCGTCTACAATCTCGCCAATCTGCGGATGCAGCAGCGGTTCGCCGCCGGGAATGTTCACAATCGGAGCGCCCGCTTCTTCTACGGCGCGGAAGCACTCTTCCGGCGTCAGCTGGCTCTTCAGCACATGCGCCGGATATTGAACTTTGCCGCAGCCGGCACATGCCAGGTTGCAGCGGAAGAGGACTTCCAGCATCACCACCAGCGGATACTGTTTACGCCCTTGGAGCCGGTTCTTGAGCACATAGCTGCTCACCGCCCACATTTGAGAGACCGGAACTGCCATCTGGAAACATCCTCCATCAGTATCGTACCCGATTCGCCACGAATCGAACCTCTGTGCCGGGTCCGGCTGGCGAATACGGAATTAAACGCCCACAATTTCAGACTGAATGGGCAAACAGCGCTTGCACGTTGTGCCGCAACATGTTTTCCACAACCAGCGTCTCAGCCTCGCCAATCGACTCCCAACCCATGGTGCGCATCAGGGAAGCCCGGTCCGTGCGCGTGAACTTCACCATTGAAAGGATCGCCATAAATTGGATGCGTGTTTCAGGGGCATCTGCCGGCTGCTTTGTCAGCCGCGATACATACTCAAACCCCACTTCCAGCAACGGCAGGAAGTGGAGGTGAATAATCTCGAATGCTTCGCTCGGGTCGAACTGTTCGCGGTAGATGAACTGTCCCCAATAACTCGGCGCGTCCGTTCCCAGCATGATATGGGCAAAATCCACCACGAATTCGGTGAACGTGCGCAGCGTCTCGCCGTGCGTCAGCCCGGGCTTATTCAAAGCTTGCCGCGCCCGTTCGCAAGCCGGACGAAAGCGTGCTGCCAGGCTCGATCCAATGTACTCCGCCGCCGCGTGGTACAGTCCCAGCTTGCTGCCAAAGTAGTAAGGAATCGAGACCAGATTCGCTTGCGCTCGTTCTACAATCGTTCGTGTGCTTGCCGCCTCAAAGCCGAGATCGGAAAAAACTTCTACCGCCACCTCAATCAGACGCTGGCGGGTACGTTCACTTCGATCCTGGCAGGCGGAGCGTCCAAATGCCGCTTTGCTTTTAATCATGGGTTTAACCATCCCGTTTTTACTTTTCGCTGACGCCTTGTTGACAATTAAATCAAACGTATGATTTCTTGGTATAGAGTAATTGAAGTCGGGTGGAGATTCAATGATGCAGTTTAGACAAATTGTTAGCTGGTTGCTTTTCCCCCTTTTGGCCCTGCCGGCCGGCGCCCAGCAGTTAAGTGGCGGCTCGGTGCCTCTGAATGTGCCTCAATCGTTGGATCAGTTGCTGGCGTCCGGGCAGCAAAGCCCCTATTCGGGCAGCGTGCCCGCCGCCAAGCTCACTCCCGGGGTGGTCGAGATCAGCGTGGAAGACGCCATTGACCGCGGCCTCAAGTACAACCTGGGAATCGTATTGAGCACCCAGACTTCGGCCTCTGCCCGCGCGGCGCGCCTCAACTCGCTCAGTAATCTCCTCCCGCAGATCAATGGCAGTCTGCGTGAGAGTGAGTCAAAGGCAAATCTGGCGGCTGAAGGTTTTAACCTCGGCGCTGCCGGAGCCTCTCTCGGCATTGGTTCCTCGGTGCGCTTCAGCAATTCGGATGCGCGTGTCTCCATGTCTGAGGACCTCATTGATTTCCATCAGATTGAAAACGTGCGTGCCGCGAACGCCAACGTGCGCGCCGCCGGATACAACTTCAACTCTGCCAAGGAGACCGTAACGCTTGCGGTCGCCGCCAGCTATCTGCTTGTGATAGCCGCGGAAAGCCAGGTCGACGCTGCCACTGCCGAGTTGAAAACTGCCGAGGCTCTCCACCAGTTGGCGGAAGACCGCGAATCCGCCGGGCTTACCCCAAACGTGGATACCCTCCGTGCTCGCGTTGAGTTACAGGTGCGCCGCCAGAATCTGATTGAGGCGAATAACAATCTGGCCAAGCAGCGCATCACCTTGCTGCGCGTTATCGGATTGCCAGTTCACCAACAGTTCAAGCTGGTGAGCCGCGTGCCCTACAAACCGCTGCCGGCAATCTCCGAGGAAGAGATTCTCAAGCGCGCGATGAATTCGCGCCCTGACTTTCTTGCTCTTGAGCAGCAGGTAAAGGCCGCCGAATTGACCAAGCGCGCCGCCGAAGCAGAGCGGCTGCCCACCCTTGGAATCAGCGGGGACTATGGTGTTATCGGCACCCATCCTAGCAACGTCTTCCCAACCTGGACGGTGAACGCCGGCGTAAAGATTCCCATTTTTCAAGGCGGCAAGATCGAGGCGGACATTCGCCAGGCTGATTCCGTGCTCCAGCAGCGCAAAGCCCAGCGTGACGATATGCGGGGTCGTATTGAGCAGGACGTGGCCGATGCAATGCTTGACGTAGCCGCCGCTGCCGAGCAAGTCGAGGTCGCCAAGGCCACGCTTGATTACGCTCAGGAGACGCTCACCCAGTCGCAGGATCGTTTCTCTGCCGGGGTGACCAACAACATTGAAGTCATTCAGGCCCAGGAGTCCCTGGCCACTGCCAATCAGCAATATATTGGCAGTCTTTATTCTCACAACATTGCCAAGGTGCTGTTGGCACGGGCCGTGGGTGCAGCCGAGCAGACGCTGCGCCAGGTTCTCGGCGATGACACTGCGGTGCAGGGAACTCCCGCGCCAACAAAATAAGGTTTGCAGTCGCGCGGCGCCCATGCGCCCGCCTGAAGAATTTTGGAGACAAAGGGAATGGCGAACGAAGAACAGAACACCCCGGCTCAGTCCGGTCAACCGAAGTCGGGACTATTCGAGCGCAAGCCGTGGCTTTCCACCTTGCTGCGCGTACTCGTGGTTGTCGCAATCATCGGGGCTGTCATCTTCTGGTGGCAGAGCCGCAAGTTTGAAGACACGGATGATGCGCAGATTGATGGTCACATCTATCCCGTCAGCGCTCGAGTCACCGGCCATGTCACCAAGGTGAACGTCGAAGAAGGCCAGTTCGTGAAGGCCGGAACCGTGCTCGTGGAAATTGATGACAGTGACTACAAGGTTGCCGTGGAGCGCGCCCGCGCCGATTACATGGACGCACAGGCCAGTGCAGAGGCCGCCGGCTTCAACGTGCCGATCTCGCAGGTCGGCTCGAGCAGCCAGATCCACTCTGCCCAGTCTGATGTGCTCAACGCCGAAGCCGGAATCTCAGGAGCCATCAAGCAGGTGGATGAAGCCGAAGCGCGCCTGGTACAGGCGCAGGCCAACGCCAAAACCGCCAACGCCGATCTCATTCGTTACGGCACCCTTGTAGGCAAAAAGGAAATTTCGCAGCAGCAATATGATCAGGTCGTTGCCGCCGCTACCTCGGCCAACGCCACCGTCACCGCTGCAGAAGCCGGTGTGCGCTCCGCGCAGGAAGTTGTTAAGCAGACCCGTGCGCGTCTCGGACAATCGCAGGCCGCGCTGGCCAACGCACAGATTACGCCCAAGCAGATCTCCGTGACCGAGGCCCGTGCCCGCGCCGGAGAGGCCCAGGCCGCGCGCGCCAAGGCATCGCTCGATCAGGCTGAACTCAACCTTGGCTACACCAAGATCATCGCGCCCGTAGATGGTGTGGTTGGCAATCGGAACGCACAGGTCGGTCAAAACGTGCAGGTCGGCCAGGAAATGCTCTCCATCGTGCCGCTCACCGACATCTGGGTCACTGCCAACTTCAAGGAGACGCAGCTCGAACACATGCGTCCCGGCCAGCCAGTTGAAGTCAAGGTCGATGCGCTCGGCGGACAAAAATTCAATGGCCATGTCACCAGTGTTGGCGGTGCGACCGGAGCGCGTTTCAGCCTCCTTCCGCCCGAGAACGCTACGGGAAATTATGTGAAGGTTGTGCAGCGCATTCCCGTTCGCATTGACTTCGATGATGCCAACAAATCCAACTTCAATCAGGATGGCAGACTACGCCCGGGACTTTCTGTTGTTCCGGACGTGAGGGTTCGATGAGCGAAGAGCAGTCTGGCGCCAGCCCCCGCTGGCGCCCCAGTCACAATCCATGGGCAGTGGCGATGACCGTCACGCTCGCTACGTTCATGGAGGTACTGGATACTTCCATTGCCAACGTCGCCCTGCCTCACATCGCTGGATCGCTATCGGCCGGGCAGGATGAATCCACCTGGGTTCTCACCAGTTACCTCGTTTCCAATGCCATCATTCTGCCCATCTCCGCATGGCTGAGTGATCGCTTTGGACGCAAGCGCTTCTACATGACTTGCGTTCTGCTGTTTACCCTGAGCTCGCTTCTTTGCGGACTCTCCACCACGCTGCCCATGCTGATCTTCTTCCGCATCCTGCAGGGTGCTGGAGGCGGAGGTCTTGGCCCCAGCGAGCAGGCCATTCTTGCCGACACCTTTACGCCCGAGAAGCGGGGCATGGGCTTCGCCATGTACGGCATGGCGGTCGTGCTGGCTCCTGCCGTGGGTCCAACCCTGGGTGGCTGGATTACGGATAACTATTCATGGCACTGGATATTTTTCATCAACGTGCCGATCGGCATTCTCTCCCTCTTCCTCTCTGCGCGCATGGTGGAAGATCCGCCGTGGATCGGCGACGCTCGTGAGCGCGCCAAGCACTCGCCCGTAGACTACATGGGCCTCGGCCTCATCGCCGTCGGCCTTGGAGCGTTGCAGGTAGTGTTGGACAAGGGCCAGCGTGAAGATTGGTTCGCCTCGCACTTCATCCAGATATTCACCACCGTCTGTGTTGTCTCACTGCTCGGCTTCATTGTGTGGGAGTGGCGTGAACCGAATCCTGTTCTCAACCTTCGTCTGCTGAAGAATCGCAATTTCGCCGTCAGCAACGTACTCATGTTCACTCTCGGATGGGTGCTCTACGGTTCCACTGTGCTCATCCCGCAGTTTCTGCAGACCGTGATGGGCTACACAGCCGAACTGGCTGGCATGGCGCTCTCGCCCGGAGGTCTCGTGGTGATGGCGCTTATGCCCGTGGTCGGGGTGTTAGTCTCGCGCGTCGATCCCCGCAAGCTCATCACCCTCGGATTCATCGCGCTCGCTGCGTCCATGTTCCACATGACGTCGCTTTACACGGGCATCGATTTCAAGACCGCCATGATGTATCGCATCTGGCAGTCTGTCGGCTTGGCATTCCTCTTCGTGCCCATAAATACTCTTTGCTACGCAGGGGTGCCGCAGGAGCAGAACAACCAGATCTCCGCGATGATCAACTTACTTCGCAACCTGGGCGGCAGCTTTGGAATCTCATTTGTGACGTTCATGCTGGCCCGTCGCATGCAGGTGCATCAGTCCGTGCTCGCCGCACACACCGTGAACTCCAACCTCATGCAGCAAAGACTTCAAAGTATGAGCGGGCTCTATGCAATGCGCGGTGGCGCTGGGCCAGGAGCCATGCAGCGCGCTTACGGCAGCATCTACGGAACCATGATGCAGCAGGCTGCCGTGCTCTCGTATCGTGACACCATTGCCCTCATGGCCATCATTACCGTCGCCGTGATGCCCCTCGTTCTGCTTGCCCGCAAGCCAAAACCAGGCGCAGCTCCCATGGGCCACTAAGTCGGAATGGTTGAACGTGAATCGCTGATTTCGGGCCAATGAGCTTTCGTGCGGCAACTACGTAAACCTTAATCCTGCCCGCACGTCTAACAATCATCAGTATTGTGTGGCTATTGCGCCATGTGTAAAGAAGCGTTTCGCGATTGGGCCATTTGTAAAGATTCGTGCATTTTCTCTTTTTCGGGAACTTTGACAGAGTCTCATGGCTATTCAGAGGGTTAGCAGTATCTGATATCGATTACGAAGTGTGGGAGTTGCCGAATGTTGAACGGAATCGAAATGGAAGCGAACCAGATGAACGATCTCAGCATGATCTGCGTGGATGAACACGCGGCAGCAAACAAAGTGTCGGACCACACCATGGTTGGCAAGAACGTTTTTGCCTCCGGTCTGCTGCGTCCCGGAACACAGTCGTTTGTCAGCCCGCTCTCTCTGCGCTACTCGCTGCAGGAGCGTTACAAGGTCTGCACGGACCGCGGCCATTACAGCATCTCTCCCACTACCTTCATCGTTCTCAATGAAGGTCAGCATGGTGAGATCGTGGTTGAGCCCAACACTACTCCGCGCGCTGTCACCCTGGTCTTCGAGCAGAAGTATATGTCTGACATTGCGCGCAGTTTCAGCGCTCCTCTTACATCGTCTCTTGAGATGGACCGCGATGGCATTGTCGTGCGTTTCCCAGAGTGCATCCAGCACGACACGGCCTTTGAGATCGGACCCAAGCTGCGCTCGCTCTCAGCCTCCTGCCTCCGCGGAGACAGCATCGAAAGCATTGCTGACAAGTTCCGCGCCGTCACCGAATGCCTCGTGCTCGTCTACAGCGCCGCCAGCCGTCAGATCGAATCCATTGACAGTGTGCGTCCCGGCACTCGCGCCGAACTCTATCGCCGCATCCAGCGCGCCTACGTTTACATTCAGGACGCATACACCGAAGAGCTTTGCCTTGAGAAGATCGCGCGCGTAGCCTGCATGTCGCCGCATCATTTCCATCGCGTCTTCAGCCAGGTCTACGGCATCACTCCGCTGCGCGCCCTGGCCGACCGCCGCATGCAAATGGCACACAAACTATTGGAGACCACAGACACGCCGGTTTCCGCCATCTGCCGCGCCGTCGGATACCATTCGGCGCCCACGTTCTCCAACCTCTTCCGCGCGAAGTTCGGCCTGCCGCCATCGCTCCTGCAGCAGCGCAGCCGCCGCGTTCGCATGGCTTAGAGGCAGTAAAGTTCCTCCCGAATGACACTGGCCGGCAGCGATGCCGGCCGTTTCTTTTTGCCTGTGAGATATCAAAACAAACCGCGGGTGCCCCCTTGACATGCGTATAGTGTGGCTATACGCTATACGACATGATCAAAAGCTTCCGTCATAAGGGACTGAAGCAGTTTGCGGAGACGGGCTCAAAGGCGGGCATCCAGCCGAAACATGCGCCCCGGTTGCAACGTTTGCTGACCGCTCTGGATGTGGCAACGAAGCCTGAAGATATGAACGCACCGGGCTATGACCTGCATCCATTAAAGGGAAGTCTCGCAGGACATTGGTCGGTGAGCGTGAGCGGCAACTGGCGGCTCACATTCCTGTTTGAAGACGAAGACGCAGTACTGGTGGACTACCAGGATTATCACTAGGAGGTCGAGGCCATGATTTTCAATCCAGCACATCCCGGAGCAGTCTTGCGTGACTACCTGGGCGAGATGACGGTCGTTGAGGCGGCAACGCGTTTGGGCGTAACTCGCGCGCATCTCTCGCGGATTCTGAATGGGCGTGCCGGAGTATCGGCGACAATGTCTCTGCGCCTCTCGGCGGCCCTGGGCACCTCACCGGAATTCTGGCTGAAGATGCAGATGCAGTATGACCTTTGGCATGCGCAAAAAAACAAACAGCCGAAGATTCGCCCGTTTCCCCATGTAGTAAAGACAAAAGAGTTGGCGCTGGCTTAAGGGATAGTGAGTTACTTGGCGATTATCGGTCAGTGTTATGCGCGGTTGTCTCTCCCCATTAGCCTACTCACTTGATTTTCATCTTGGTTCAGCAACTCAGGGAGGGTAAAGTTGTCTCTCAATGAATACTTCACTCTCACAAGCACGGCAGGGTAATTGTTTCGGACAAGTCTGGGCTAACTTCGTTCATGCTAATTATTCTCGTCCCCGCAAATTCCGGCTCAAACCTACTTGACCAGATTGAGATTGGTAGCGGCCAACTCAAAATCACGATCTCTGGGCATCGACTAGAGCCAGATGGCGCGAAGATCCCACAATGCATTGACAGCTTCGATTATTCGTTTCTATCGAAGGACGGCGTCCCAGTCAGCAGAGTCTACTTGCACTTCACCGACTATAGCCGAACCGTGCAAATCGCTGGCAGGTCCCCCGAACAGGTGGATGCGGTTTTCTCGACGATACGCGATGACTTGTCGGCAATCTCCACGCCTATAGGTGGGTCGATTGTGAGGTCGTTGTGTACCACTTTGCCTTTGGCCTTCATAGTTATGAGCATTTTCGGGCTACTCATGGGGCACTTCGTCGAGCGTCGTAAGTACAATCGAAAACTCCTGATTTGGTATAGTTTTGTGTTCTTATTCCTTTGCGCGCTGATTTTCATACCTAAGGACTTTTTGGCAGGTTTCTTAGCACTTCGTGGGGATGCTTCCTTTATGGTTCGATATGGTCCGCAAATCTCCTTCTGGGGATTGTTGGCTGGACTGGTAGGGCTTCTCATCACGGCGGTGACTTCCACCGTGAGGTCCAAGCCAAAGAATGAAATGGACTGAAGAGTCAGGTTCCACCTCTGTCAACCCCCTTTTCTTTCCCTTTCTTTCCAACCCACTGTTTACGCGCGCTTTAGACTTTCCCGTCCGCTGAGGGGATACCCTCTCCGTTTTGATATCCTGAATATAGAGGCAATAAAACAGGGATAACCTCCCTGTTTTCTGATTTTTGCCGGGAAATATAGGGGGGAGGGGGTACCGCGCCAAGTGCGCGGTTTTCCATTTTATGAGCAATCAAAAAAAGCACTGTGCGCACGTTCTTGCCAACGGTCAAATCTGCGACGCCGTTCCCATGCATGACTCAAGCTACTGTTATTGGCACCACAAGGCCCGCGCTCGCCGACGTCGCAGCGAGCGCATCGGCGGTCCCATCAGCATGGAAGCCAACACCGGACTCGACCTGCCTTTGCTGGAGGACGCAAACGCCATTCAGGTCGCAATCCAGGAGATCATGCAGGCAATCCTTGACCGCCGCATTGATGCCAAGCGCGCGGGACTCCTCCTCTACTCGCTCCAACTTGCCAGCACCAACCTCCGCAACATGCAGCCGCATCCCTTTGAATCCGAGCCGCGCATCGCCTCGCTCGGCGCAGACGACGAAGAGGTGTTCAATGACACCATTGCCGATCCCGAGGAGGAAGACGAACTCTGCGACGGAGAGTGCGACGATTGCGCCGAAGAAGACTGCGAGATCCGCGAAGCCACTACCCCAGAAACTCCCGCTCCCAAACTTCCCGCTCCAGAGCCCTCAACCCGCAAGCCGCCCAGGCGCGCCGCGCCGCCGCCGCGTTCTACACCTGTTCCAGCTTCGCGGTGAAGTGGCGCAGGAATGGAGGCTCGTAGGTTAGGCGCAGGCCGCGGATGTTGTTGCGGTTCTTCCAGACTTCGGTGATGACCTCTATTACGTAGTCGATGTGGCTTTGCGTGTAAGTGCGGCGCGGGATGGCCAAGCGGACGAGGTCCATTTTGGCGGACTTCCCGAACATGAGCGCTCCGATCTCTACCGAGCGGATGCCTCCTTCGAGGTATAGCTCGGCGGCCAGTGCGACGCCGGGGAACTGCTCGACGGGAATGTGCGGGACAAAGCCGCGGGCGTCGAGGTACACGGCGTGGCCTCCGGGAGGCATCACGATGGGAACTCCTATCTCCGCGAGGTGGTTGCCGAGGTAAGCGGTGGAGGCGATGCGATAGCGCAGGTAGTCCTCGTCGCACGCCTCCTGCAGGCCCACGGCAATGGCTTCCAGGTCGCGCCCGGCCAGGCCTCCATATGTGGGATAGCCCTCGGTGAGGATGAGCAGGTTGCGCTCCTGCTGGGCCAGCAGGTCATTGTTGGTGCAAAGGAATCCGCCGATGTTCGCCATGCCATCTTTCTTGGCGCTCATGGTGCAGCCATCGCCGAGAGAGAACATCTCCTGCGCGATCTGCTTGGGCGTTTTGTTCTCATAGCCGGGCTCGCGCAGCTTGATGAAGTAAGAGTTCTCGGCAAAGCGGCAGGCGTCAAAGTAGAGAGGAATGCCGTGCTGGCGGCAAAGCTTGCTGACGGCGCGGGCGTTGGCCATGGAGACGGGTTGGCCTCCGCCGGAGTTGTTGGTGATGGTGAGCATGACGAGCGGGATGCGCTTGGCTCCCACGCGGGAGATGGTTTCGGCGAGGGCGGCTACGTCCATGTTGCCCTTGAAGGGATGGATGAGTCCGGGCTGCTTGCCTTCCGGGATGACCAGATCGAGTGCCTCGGCTCCGGTGGCTTCTACGTTGGCGCGCGTGGTATCGAAGTGCGTGTTGTTGGGGACAACGTCTCCGGGCTTGAGCATGGTGGAGAAGAGGATGCGCTCGGCGGCCCGGCCCTGGTGGGTGGGAATGACGTGCTTGTAGCCAAAGATGCTCTGCACGGAGTCTCGGAAGCGGGTGTAGCTGCGGCTGCCCGCATAGCTCTCATCGCCCTCCATGATGGCTCCCCACTGGTAGATGGACATGGCCCCGGTACCGGAGTCGGTGAGCAAGTCAATGAGAACGTCATCGGCGGCGAGCAGGAAAAGATTGTAATGAGCGGCTTGAAGAAAGCGTTCTCGGTCGGCGCGCTGGGTCCAATGAATTGGTTCCACGCTCTTGATGCGGAAGGGCTCGATGATGGTGCGGATGGGCATAAGTTCCTCGCGGGGCAAACAGGCTATTGTAGTGCTCCGGCGAGCTTGGCGCAGCAAAGGAAAAAGCCCGCCACCGGGAAGGCGCGGGCGGAGTAAAACACGTTGTCGAGAGAGCTACTCTTTGAATTCGAAAGTGATGACGCAGGACTCGCTGCCTTCAAAGCGCGCGGTCTTGACAGCCTGCTGAGCGGCAGAGGCAAGCACTGGATTGCCGCCGAGGACCTTCGTGTCTCGCACCGAGCCAGAGGGGCTGAGCTGAACCTGGAGGCGCACCACACCGGATATCTTCATGCGGCGGGCAAGCTCAGGATAGGACGCTTTCACCTCGCCGGAGCGGCTCTTGCAAGCGGGTTCCTGGGCTGAAGCCGGAAGTGCGGCGAGCAGGAGGAGTCCACAGAAGGGCAGAATGGTTTTCCGCCAGGCCGAAGGCGCTAAATTGAACATTTGTTGGTGTCTCCTCTCCGGTATTCAGTATCGCGCAATCCCGGGATTTGACTAGTAACAAATGAGGTTACGATGGCCTTAGTACTAGTGGTGTCCTCCTACTCAGCGCGGCTACTTCGCGGTTGGCGGAGGAACCGGCTCCGCAGTGATGACGCCGCAAGCGACACGATCTCCGGCGTTACCAGCAGGATCGTTCGTCATATCGTCGGCTTTGGCGTGGATAACCAGGGCAGTGCCGCCGTTGGCGAAGAGCGAGTTGGGCTTGCCGGGGTCGAGCGTGACGCGTTCATCGGAGACGGTGACGTTTGAGGTGCCATCCTCGCCCACAGTGATGTTCTCCATGTCACCTGCATGTGGGCCGGCGGGATTTTTCAAGCCGTGGTGGGCAGCGGTGGGATTGAAGTGTCCGCCAGCGGACTTGAAGTCCGGCGCCACGCAGCTTGCGGTCTGGTGGAAGTGTATGGCGTGCTCGCCGGGAGTGAGATTCTTGAGCGCGAGATGCACGGCCACACCGTTATCTGTCTGCTCAATGGTTGCGGTTCCGATCCCGGCTCCCTTGGCGTCATTGAGAACAACAATCTTGGAGGTTGGGTTTTGTGCGGCACTCGCGCCTGCGCAGATGAATGCGAGTGCGAGAGGAATGCTGATCCAGATGCGCTTCGTCATAAATAGTCCTTTCAATACAGAGCTCTCAGAGCTTGCCGCTGAGCAGCGCCTCGAACTGGGGCTCCGTCAAGGGCACGACTGACAGGCGACCCTGGCGCAGCAGCGGAGAGCTGGCGAACAATGTAGTCTGTTTGATGCTGGCCAGCTCCACGGGGTGTGCGAGTGGTTTTCCGGCGGCAATGCGCACGAGAGGAACCTTGGGGTCGGTGGCGTCCACGGAGAGAACGCGGGCTGAGCCGACGGCGCGGCGCTCGTCTCCAGTGTGATAGATGATGAGCTTGTCGCCCTTGTGCATCTCTCGCAGATGCTTGACGGCAGCTGGATTGGTGACACCATCCCAGATGGTCTCGCCGTCGTGCTGGAGTTGCTCAAAGGAGTAGACGGTGGGTTCGGTTTTGAGCAGATAGTTCATGGGCAAGATTTGTAGCACAGCTGCCACGGAAAGGACACTGGAAGTACTTCCATTCAGTTATGACCGACAAAGAATTTTCCGAAGAGGCAATCCGGGCGAGGGTAATGGCCGTTCCCTCGATGCAGACGTTTGGCTACCGGCTGGAAGAGTTGAGCGTTGGGCGCGCCGTAATGGTTGCGCCATACGACCCGAAGCTGGACGGCATCTTCGCCTCCTTCCACGGAGGGCTGCTGTCAATGCTGGCGGACTCGGCCGGGGGAACCGCGGTGTTGACCGTGACCGGCGCTGACGTGGCTACGGCGACCACGGATCTGAGCATTCGTTTTCTCGCTCCCTGCCGCACCGACGCCCGCGCAACGGCGACCGTGATCCACGCAGGAAGCACTTTACTGATCGCCGGAATTGAAATCCACGACATGGGCGGAAAGCTGGTGGCGGTAAGCCAGGCCAGCTACATACGATTGAGGAAAAAGGGCTGAAAGTGCGCCTGATTTGCTATTGCACGCTGCCGCGCGGATTTGCCGCCTCCAGCATGAGGCGCTGCACCTGGGGTACGAGCAGATCGAGTTGATACTGCAGACGTTGCCATTCGCTGCGCGCCTGCTTGATTCGGTCATAGCGAAGAGCGGCGGTCAGGGACTCCAACGTAAAGGTGAGAGGGCTTGAGCCGAAGACGATGAGGCAACTGCTCAGATGCTGCACGGCACGCTTGGCTGCCAGCAGTTCACGTCGTTTCAGGGCATTCCGCAAGGCAAGCATATGCACGGGCAGTTCAGAGAGGAAGCTGGCACAGAGCTGAATGAGCTGTCCGGAATCGCCTCCGGCATAGGTCATGATGTGATCACAATCAATCGTGATCGGTTCAACCTGTTCGGATGAGTTGCTGCGCGGCGCTGGCTTCTGCAAGGTCTGAGTCATTATCAATCCCGTGAGGTTCGCCGACGGCTCCCAAATAGGGAGCCAGAGTCGTTTGGCGGATGCTCTCCAGATGGTTATCGGCAGGATGCGGAGAAAGCTGGAGGGGCTGACTGATCTTACCGGGCTCGGGCCAGCACGATGGTCATGTCGTCCGGCTGCTCTTCGCCGCCGATCCAATCGGTGACGGCGCTGAGAATGGCCTCGGAGATACGGGGCAGAGGCAAGTGGCTGTTTTCCTGCACAATCTGCGCCAGTCGATCTTCGCCGAAGTCGCCAAAATCATTCTCCGGCTCGGTGATGCCGTCGCTGTAAGCCACCACAATGTCACCGGGATTCAGTGTCACCGTTCCCTCGGGATAGACCATGTCTCCGAACAGCCCTACGACCGTTCCGCCTATGGCGAGGTTGTGCGTAGTGCCGTTGGCGCAGATCACGATGGGCGGCAGATGTCCTGCATTGCTGTAGTTGAGCCGACGATTCTGCTGATCGTAAAAGCCAAGGAACATAGTGGCGTATTTCTGCGCCGGAGTGCTGCGGAAAAGCTGCTGGTTGAGTTGCGCCAGCACAGTGCCAGGTGAGGGGCAGCAGGCGGTGTTCTCTCCGGGGAGGATCGTTGGCTGAGCACCGAGCGCAGCGACCATCGCAGGCAAGGGCTCCACCATGGTATGAGCGCGCACAAACGCATGGACTGTGGCCATCATGAGCGCGGCTGAGATTCCCTTGCCGCTGATGTCTCCCACGGCGAGGCCGACAGCGCTGGGGCCAACGGGGAGGAAGTCGTAATAGTCTCCGCTGACGGTGCGCGCGGGGCGGCAGATGCCATGCAACTCAAGGCCATCGAGATCGGCTACGTCACGCGGGAAGAGGAGATCCTGCACCTCCTTGGCGATGTGCAGTTCGCTCTCAATACGCTGCTTCTCCTTCTGCTCGCCAACCAGCTTTTCAATGGAGGCGGTCATCGAGTTGAAGGAGGATTCGAGCGAGGCAAGCTGGTCATTCGAGCGGACCACAATGCGGTGGGCAAAATCGCCTTGGTTGACGTGCTGCGTGGCGTCATAGAGCTTGGCCACCGATGAGGTCATGGTGCGGGTCAGCCGGACGCCAATCACGAAGGCCACAATCTCAATAAGCGCAAAGACCACGGCGATGATGACCAGCAGTATGAGGATGACATTGGTCATGTCGCCGAGCGTGCGGAAGAGCCGGAAATACAGGAGCGAGGGACGGGTTCGCACCGTGAGCAGAAGGTTTCCGGGCTGGCCGTTGCGCCAGTGAACCGTGTTCAGCATGGTGGCGAACGGCCTGAACTCAAGGTCCATACGTGACACAGGAGGTGGAAGCGAGCCGCACGTCACCTTGGGCACCGTGCTGCTTTCGATCTCTTCTTTGCTAAGTCCGCTGCTCGATGTGCCGGAGTCAAAGCGAATGCTTGAGCTCTGAGGGCGCGTACTGGAAGGCACCAGGCTGTACAGGTTGATGAGTCCCATGTTGGAGACAATGGACTCCATGTTCTGCTTGTTGAGCGGAACACTGGAAACCATGACCAGCTCGTCGCCAGGATTCTCTGAGAGGCGGACGCGGTTGACCGCACGCAAGTAAAGATCGCCGTTATCTACGCTGATGGCGGCTTCGGGAGCGTTGGCCTGGGGTGGGGCAAGCTCGTTGCGTGAGGCACTGCCGGGCAGTGTTTCGACCTTTCCGCGGTAGTAGACCGTGACTTGGCGCCCGGGGAAAACCTCGGAGTTAATCGTGAACTCCTGGGTATCGGCCGAACCACGGCGGCGGATGTCCGAGGCAAGCTGGTGCGTGAGAGCTCTGTTGGCGCTCTCCAGACGGCGTAATTCGTGGTTCACATCCGTGGTGATGACGAAGGTGGAGAACTGGCCCGCGAAGAGGAATCCCGCAACAACGCCCATGGTGGCAAGCAGGATGAGGGGAATCACTCCAATGAACACATAGGTGACGATGAGGCGATTGCGCAGCCGCCACATGAAATGCTTTTTGAACGCGCGGTAGGCAAGAATCAGCAGCGCGCCCACAAACAGGCAGACGGTGATGGCGTAGGACTGAGTGAAGCCGTGCACGCCAACCAGCGTCCATACTGCGGTGAGCAGTCCGGAGGCGATGGCGAAACGAGCCATTCGGGTACGCGGCTTCGAGAGCATCTGTTCCAGCGACTGCTGCGCGGATTGTAGCGTCGGATTCTTCATACGCTCCGGATGGCCGAATTATAGCTTGAAGCAGAAGAGCAGTCTGCGGCCTGAGTCATTTACAATCCAGCGGTGCAGAAATTTGTGATGAGATTCAAGATTCAGAACGTGTCGGCAGCAATTGTGGTGCTGGGTAGCTTGCTGTCCACGGCAGGGCGGGCGCAGCAGGCTCCGGCCAGCGGAGCAGCGCCGCAACCCAAAATTCAGGTGAATTTTCTGAACACCTGCCAGCCGGCGCAAGCCGATATAGAGGCGATGAGGCGCGCCTTGGCGCTGGTCAAGGATCGGCCCGGGTTTACTGCCGATTTCGAGATCTCGCGTGGACTGACCACGCTGAGTGAGGCCGAGGCACGTGCAGCCGGAGCTCCCGCAGGAAGCGCGAACACACCATCCTCATGGGTGCGGATTCGCCGCGAGTTCCCGGAAAAGGCCGTGCTGACGGATGTGCAGTATTCGCTGAGTTCCGAGGACAAGGCCAGCAATGAAGTGCTTGCCCTGCATCTGCGCGATACTCGCGAAGTGCTGCAAATCCTGATCTCGGACTCTGTGGCGGCAACTCCGGCGCAGGTTGTGAAGCTGGATACTCCGCCGGACCGAATCCGGATTGAGCGCTTTGGCAAGAGTTCAATTGTGCTGGCGAGGTGCGGTGCGGTGGATCAGTCGAGTTATGAACCCATTTTTGCTTCCGCACGTGAGATTCTAGAGAAGTACCGTGTAGCAATGGCGGTGAAGACCGTGGTTCCGGCAGAGCTGGCGAGGCTGCCCAAGGCGAAAGAATCCAAATCCGCTGCCGGGAATCATAAATAGAGAGTTCACCGCTTGCGATCTTCAAGAACGGCTTTTGCCGGAGACAACATGGCTCCGGCCACTCAGCGCGCAGCGCGAACAGATAAGAGAGAACGATGGCTGACGAAATTCGTAATGTAGTGATTATGGGATCGGGATGTTCCGGCCTGACGGCGGCAATTTATAGTGGCCGCGCCAACCTGAAGCCGCTCGTGCTGGAAGGTCATGAACCCGGCGGCCAGCTTTCCATGACCACGCTGGTTGAGAACTTTCCCGGCTGGCCCGAGGGCATCATGGGTCCGGACTTGATCGATAACATGCGCAAACAGGCAGAGCGCTTTGGCGCCGAGTTCCGCATTGGCCACGTCACGGGAGCCGATCTGACGCAGCGGCCCTTTGTGCTGACCCTGGGCAAGGAGCAGATCAAGACGCGGGCGCTCATCATTGCCAGCGGCGCTAGCGCACGCTGGCTGGGGTTGCCGAGCGAGAAAGCATTGATCGGCCACGGCGTTTCGTCGTGCGCCACCTGCGACGGCTTCTTCTTCGGCGGCAAAGAGATTGCAGTGATTGGCGGCGGCGACTCCGCGATGGAGGAAGCTCTGTTCCTGACGCGCTTCGCCAGTCGAGTCACGCTGATTCACCGTCGCGATGCTTTCCGGGCCAGCAAGATCATGCTCGACCGCGCCCGCGCTCACGGCAAGATTCACTTCATGACCGATACCGTGGTGGAAGAGGTGATGGACGTGGAGGCCAAGGAAGTGACCGCGCTCAAGCTGCGCAACGTGGTCAGCGGCAAGGTGTGGGATTTCCCGGTCAGCGCCATGTTCCTAGGCATTGGACACAATCCCAACGCAACCATGTTCCATGGCACGCTGGAGACCGACGAAGACGGATACCTGAAGGTGCGCGACTACGTGCACACGGGCATTCCCGGCGTGTATGCCTGCGGCGACGTGGCCGATCGGCGATATCGGCAGGCGATCACCGCCTCAGGTACCGGATGCATGGCCGCCATTGAAGTGGAGAAGTACCTGGAAGCGATGGGGCGATAAAGCAGGTTTCAAAGTTTCAAGGCTGCAAGGTTTCAAAGTTAAGAGCGGGATGCTTCAGACCGGGTGCCACCCCCGTGCAAAGGGAGGGCACCCGGTTGTGCTTCGGATGAACGCTGCAGGCGTAAGTCCTTCCAGAGTTGCTCCCGAGTGTGATACAACCAGAAGTCACCGCCCCAGTGAAAGCCTGCGTTCCGGCTTGTTGGGCGCGAGTTCCTGCCGCGATGACCATTCATCATTCTTAATGAGATAGCCGGAGCAATAACGGCTGAAGGATTTGCAATGCTGCGTTCTTTTTTCATCGCGCTCTCAGAGAGTAAAAGCATTCGTTCCATCGCAGAAAATTCATCGGTTGGGCAGAAGGTTTCCAAACGCTTTGTCGCCGGCATGACGGTAGAAGACCTGATTGTCGCTACTGAGGCCATGAATCGCATTGGCGTACGGGTCACGGTGGATAATCTCGGCGAAAACGTCACCAACCGCGAAGAGGCACTGCACAGCAAGGCGCTCTACCACCAACTCCTGGATGAGATTGAGAAGCGCAAGCTCGACGCCAACGTCAGCCTGAAGCTGACGCATATGGGGCTCGATGTGGACGAGGCGCTGGCTCGCGACACGGTGGCCGAACTGCTCGATCACGCCGTGGCCATCAACAGCTTTATTCGCGTGGACATGGAGGGCTCGCCCTACACGCAGAAGACCATCGACTTTGTGCGCGAGCTGCACCGTCGCCCAAATGCAGCAGGTCACGTAGGCACCGTGCTGCAAGCGTACTTCTATCGCACGGAAGAAGATGCAAAGCTGCTGTGCGGTGAGGGAATCCGCATTCGCCTCTGCAAGGGCGCATACAAGGAGCCTGCGTCCATCGCATTTCCGAACAAGGCAGACGTGGACGCCAACTATTTGAAAGTAGCCAAGCAGATTCTGAAGAGCGGAGTCTTTCACGGGCTTGCCACGCACGACGAGATCATCATCAACGCCATCAAGAAATGGGCTATTCAGGAAGGCGTGGCCAAGACCGCGTTTGAGTTCCAGATGCTGCATGGCGTAAGGCGTGACCTGCAGGAGAGCCTGGCGCGCGAAGGCTGGGGCGTGCGCTGCTACATTCCTTTCGGTACCGAATGGTATCCGTACTTCATGCGCCGGTTAGCGGAGCGTCCCGCAAACGTACTCTTTCTGGCGAAGAATTACTTCAAGGGGTAGCCAGCGGCGGACATTTTGTGGTGTGATCAAGCATCGAGGTGAACCATGAAGATCAGTGCGCGCAACCTTCTGGCTGGCACGGTGACGAAGATGATCAAAGGCGCCGTGAACTCCGAAATCGATCTGACTCTGAAAGGCGGCGACAAGCTTGTTTCCGTCATCACCAATGAGAGCGTGCAGCATCTCGGGATCAAAGAAGGAAGCGCCGCGACAGCCATCCTGAAGGCCAGCTGGGTGATCCTCGGCAAAGACCTTGACCCGGCGAAGATCAGCACCCGTAACGTGCTCCGCGGTACGGTGGCCAAGATTCACCAGGGCGCGGTCAACGATGAGGTCACGCTGACTCTGAAGGGCGGCGACGAGTTGACAGCGATCATCACCCGGGAGAGCACCCACACACTGGGACTCAAAGAAGGCGCAGAGGCCTGTGCGGCATTCAAAGCCAACAACGTGATTCTCGCGGTCAATTAAGCGCGATACATGCAGCAGCAAAAAGCGCGCCGAGAAGGCGCGCTTTGTCTTTGGTAGAGGCCGCTAACGGATGTGCGCGCTCTTTGAGAGATTATGTCGCATACAGAGCAATTGAACATTATCGACGCTCAACGAAGTGCCACCCTTGGACCACGGTAGGTCATGGTCAAAATGCAATTCATCGGTTGCGCCGCACTGCACGCAACGTCCTCCATCCCGCTTCCAGACCGCGAGCTTGACGGCTGTCGGGATGATCCGGCGACGAGCCGGGACCGGGGCTCTGGGATCGAGAACGTCGGCGTCCCCTTCGATAGCTTCAAGGCGGAACTTGAAAACAGAACGTCCTTGAATCTTCTCCCGCCAGGAGTCGACAAGTTGAAAAACTCCGTTATATGACCAGATACCCGGCTTGATCTTCTCGTACGCACGAACCCGTTCAGGCTCTCTTAATCCAGATTTTGCTGCCTGAGCCGCCTTATGGAATTTTCCGTTCTGTGTGAGAGCTCCAGAGGCGAAAATCTCAGGCTGATCGACAGCTTTTGGACTCGGACAGTCACTAGTTCTCGGGTGATCATGTCCCTCATAGATAAGGGTGAAGCCAGCATCTTCAATGCGATCCTGGTACGGAGCATTCGCGCGCAGGGAAAGCAAAATCACCGAGTGCCCCTGGCCGATCGCAAAATTCATCCCCGCTTGTAAGCTGGTATGTTCCTTGGAGCACATGTCCAGATATGACAGGATATTGTCGCTCAATAGTCCTCCCGGCGATCTACCCTTTTACTATTCGGGAACCGCGAAGCCAATGTCGTTAAAGCCGCGCAGCATCTGAATTTCCTGCGGCGAATAGCGCGCGCGTGCGTCCGGCGAAGTCAGCATGCGTTCGCGGGCATCGGGAGGCATTCCGCGCATTTGGTGCAGCGTTCGACGAATCATCTGCTTGCGCTCCGGAGGCATTTCCCGGAACTGACTGAACAGAGTGATTGCCTGGCGCTGCTGCTCGGGCCTCAGATGTTCCATGATCTCCATGCGATTGAGCACGCGCTGCTGCTGTTGCGGAGGCATGGAGTTGAAAGTCTGCAGGCGATTGCGTAGCTGCTCCTGCCGCTGTTGGGGAAGCTGACGGAAGTGCTGATCCTGCTCCAATCGCTTCTGCTGTTCGCTGGCCGGAAGCCGCATGGTGTCACGCAGCCAGTCTCCATTGTGCGGACCTTGCCCACGGACAATCTGGTGCGGAACCGGGGCAGCCTGCTGCGGACCTGCAGTGGCCGGAGCTTGGCCGCCGCGTTGTGCTGGCGTGGCCGGAGCATTGCGGAGACCCGATGCCGCAGGATGCGCGGCGCGAGTCGGATGCGGCCCCGTGGAGCGCGGCACATAGAGCGGCGCAGGTCCCGATCCGCGACGCGGCGCAGCTCCACCATTCCCATGCTGAGCTGCCCACAAGGGGGCAGCCAGGGCAAGGGCGAGCAACAGAGCCGGGATGTAATTCCTCCGCATTGCGATCACTTCCAGAGTTACGAAATCCAAAAGTCCAACAGGGTTACGAGAAGCTAAAATCTAGTTGCTGCTGTCTGCGTCGTCATCGCCGTCCAATGCGTCCAGGGCGTCAAAATTCTGCAGCAGGTCTGAGTTCTTGTCCAGATATTGCAAGTCTGCCACGGCCGTTCCAGTGGGAGCGGGGATATGGAACGCCACTGCCGGTGGAGCGTCGTCAACGCGCAGGAAACGTCCGATCTGGTACACGCCAATGCCTACCACCAGGCAGAGTGCGGCCGCCACGCTCAACGCCGGACGACGGAACCACAGCAGCCATCCTGAGGACACGACCTTCTGCTGCTCCTCGCGCAACCGAGCCTGCATACGTACGTCCCAGAAGGGCGAAGGCTCGGGAGCCTTCCACTCATCCAGCAGATTCATCGTCGCGCGGATGGACTCCAGCGTGCCGGCACACTCGTGGCACCCAGCCAGATGGGCTTCCACTTCGGGCGGAGCCGGGGAGATCCCCAAGGCTACGTCCGGCAACTGTTCGCGAATCGTTCTGCAATTCATAACGGCCTCTATACGAAATTCTTCAAACTCTCGCGCAATGTTTCATAGGCGCGGAAGAGCAAACTTTTTGTGGCGGACTCGCTGAGGTGCAAGACCTCGGCAATCTGCCGGTAATCCATTTCCTGGTACTTATGCATCATGACGGCAAGGCGCTGCCGTTCGGGCAAAGCTTCCACGTGCTTGCGAATGGCCTTCAGGCGCTCGTTGCGCAGGATTTCCTGCTCCACGTTCAGCCTGTTGTCAGCCACATCCATCGCCAGCCCGGTTTCTTCGTCCACGGCATCAAGGCTGGCCTTCACTTCCGGGCGTTCATGCTTGTTGTCACGCGCATGGTTCACGGCCAGGTTGGTGGCAATGCGGTAGAGCCAGGTAGTGAACTTGGCGTCTGCCGAATAGCTGGCGCGCGAGCGGTAAACTCGGAGGAAAACCTCTTGCGAGAGATCCTCCGCAATGGCCGAGTTGTGCACCATGCGATACATGAAGCTGATCATGGCACGGCGGTAACGCTCGACAAGATAGTTGAAGGCCGCATCGTCGCCGTCGCGGACCCGCAGCATGACCTGGGCGTCGTCCATGCCAGTCAGGGTAGCGGGATCACCGAAGCGAAGCTGCTCACCGGCCCGGGCAGGGCCAGATGCTGGGAATGCGCCGCCAATGGCCGCCATGCTGCTCATGTCGTTGGGAACCCCCGTTGGCTCGGAAAGTTGCGGGGATTCCTCGGTTTCAGCACCGCTATTTTCGGGGTCCGGGTTGTTGGGTTTGCGGCGCGGCCAGTTCATGCGTTTGGGAAGACCAAGGGCTATTATGCCCGATGCTGGCAAGGATTGTCCGGGAAAGTCACAGGCGGGCTGGTTTGCCAAATTCGCCGGGTTTGCTACAATCCGAGGTGAGCAGAGAGAACGGGCGCTTAACTCAGCGGTAGAGTGTCACCTTCACACGGTGGAAGTCGTAGGTTCGAATCCTACAGCGCCCACCACTCCCAACCCCGGTAGAGTGGTCACAATCTGTCCCAGAGTCTGGCAGGGAAGTAGTTGATTCAGCGATGATTGCAATTCCTGAGCGACCCCAGCCGGAGTTTTAGCATCTTTAACATAGTCGGCTGCCACACCGTAAAGATCAGCCGATTATCCACAGCCGGACCAAACATTCGGCTTGCCCGTGCAAGGAGCGTTGGGTAGTATCGGGTATCTTTTCCGGATTGAGAAGATCCTGAGCCAGCGGCGCTGATCCAAAGCACGGCCGCAACAACAGAAATTCAGAACGACCCACTGATGCGTGGCTCCAACCACACAATGACGGTGCCGCGCGGGTGGGGTGATAAAAAGCTAAACACTTGAGAAGCCTGACAATATGAATAGTGGATCGAACCATCCTGCCAGCAACGGCGGGAGAGGACGTAAGCGGCGCCGCGGGCGTCGTGGTGGTCAGGGTGCGGGAGCACAGGCCGGAGCACAGGCCGAAGCCTCACCCAACGCCCAGCCTCAGGGCGGCGCGACGCAACCCAAGCAGACTCCCACCCAGGCTTCTCCGGGTAAGCAAGTTCATCAAGGGAAGCCATCAATGAAGAGACAGTTCAAGCAGAAGCCGCAGGCTCGCAAGAATTTCGGCGACGCCAACGGGAACGGCACTGGCAGCGGAGGCGGGAATGGCGCAAAGCGCATCTTCCGGTCCGTGGTCAACCAGAAGACTCCCGACGCAGGCATTTACAGCGCGCCCATGGATCACTCGTATCGCTCGATCCAGCATGAAGGCAACAGCGGGCGGCCAGGTTATGAAGCCATGCCCATGGCCGAAGGCTCCGTTTCCAAGCCAATTTTTGTGTTCGTCGATGACCTGTTCTTCATGGCGAAGATCCAGGAAACGGCCCGCAAGCTCAACGTCAAAGTGAACTTCGTCAAGACTGAGAAGGAAGCGCTGGAGTTGGTGGCGACCGGGGAAGAGAAGCCGTCGCTGATCATCATCGACCTCAACCATCACACGGTAAAGCCGCTGACGGTGATCCCCAAGCTCAAGGCCAAGTTCAAGAAGGAAACCAACATCATCGGATTCCTCTCGCACTTGCAGGGTGAGTTGAAGATGAAGGCCCAGGAAGCCGGTTGCGACATGGTGCTGCCACGCTCGGCGTTCTCTCAGAACCTGCCGCAGTTGCTGCGCCGCCACGCCACCAGCGAAGCCGAACTGCAGGAACAGTAAGCATCTCAAAACGGTGAGAGCGCCGGGGCTCCGGCGCTCATCCACTTCCTTACTCCAAAAACTTTGCCGACACAGCTTCCTAGCCCGGAGGCCACGCCATATCGCGCCCGCCGAGCAGGTGCAGGTGCAGGTGGAAGACGGACTGGCCGCTGCGCGGTCCCACGTTGAGCACCGTGCGGTAGCCATCCTCGATGTTGCGTTCGCGTCCCAGCCTTGCGGCCACCAGGTTGCAGTAGCCGATGATCTCGGCGTCGTCTGCCGTGGCCTCCTTGAGGCCTGCGAAGTGCCGCTTGGGAATGATCAGAATGTGCGTGGGGGCTGCTGGTTTGATGTCCTCAAAGGCGTACACGTGTTCGTCTTCGTACACCTTCTTTGAGGGGATTTCTCCGGCAATAATCTTGCAGAAAAGACAGTCGCTCATGGGCGCTCCTTGCGTGGAGAAATGTAGCACAGCGAAGGGCGTGGGTTCGAGTCTGCCGAAGAGCGCGCTCGCAAGAATCACGCACGTTGTAACTGCGTTCCCGTAGAGCATTTCCCTTCGCTCAGCAAATCTGAACAACATACACAGGCGATTTTATATACGCGCCATTGCTATCTACTTCGATAATCTGGACACTTGCTTCATACGGTACGAGATTCAGACTGACGTTGATCGTGTTACCGGGGAAGTTAGCTAGCTTTGTGAACGGTCCATTCTGTATATCGGGCCCGTAAGCGACCCACAATTCCATCCGGCTCACTTTGCCACTTGCTCCAGTGCCAGCGGCTATCACCGTGCTCCACGTTTGATTCGGAGGGCAGGTGCCAGGCGATTCACAGACATTGACTCCCGGCGCTGCGGGGGGAGTACAGGTCAAGTCAGCAGTATTTCCCACGACGGTGACGTTGAATGGATTTGATTTGAGGTAATGGCCGGTGGTGTCCAGTTCTACCACGGTTAATTGGTGACTTCCGTTGGGAAGCGTTACCGGTTGATCAAGTTCATTGCCGTAGACTTGTGTTACCTTCCTGCCATCAGCCCACAACTCCATTAGTCTCACAGGGCCGTCTGCCCCAGTTCCACCGGCTGCTAGAAGGAACGGGCTATTTACCTCGCCCTTTCCAGGCTGGCAAAGACTGACTCCGGCATGGCTCGGAGGAGCACAACCGTAAGCCCCGAGGTTCGCCTCTGTTGCGGGCTCCGATGACTGAGAAGTGAGAGACTGGGGGGCTAAACAGAGCGCCACAACGATCAGCGCCGTGCCGAGGGTAACGCGAGAATTCAGGGTGCGCATAACTTCTCCCGAGACACTTATCGCATATCGCCAATTGACGAGATGCCGATGGGAGGGATGTTCTGCTGGTCGGGGAAGTTGGTCTGAGGACAAACATTTATTCAGAGACATCACGGCTGAGTTAATGTCTGCTTAATTGCTGAGGCACGCGGCTGAAAGCGCCTCAGTTAACACTGGTGCCCAAGCTAGTCGAGCCGCACCATAAAGACTCCGCCCTCGTCCACGCGGGTACTCTCGTACACCTCGCGCGTCATTTCCTTGTCGTCCTTCGGTACGCGGATGCGGACCCAGTATCCGGTGGGGCCTTTGAACTGGAGCACCTGGGCGTCACGATAGCGGTGCTGCAAATGTTCCTTCATGGAGACGGCTGCCGTCTGCGTCTGGAAGGCACCCATCTGCACGCACCAGCGCCCTCCGGTTTCGATAGGACGCGGCGCTTCCAATACCTCAAGCCGCACCTGCGCGGTTCCAGGCAGGTAAACGTTCAGGGCCTTGGCGGCGGCCACCGAGAGGTCGATGATGCGATCGCCTACAAACGGGCCGCGGTCAGTGATGCGCACCACGGTGGCCTGGTGATCCTTCAGGTTCACCACTCGCACAATGGAATTCAGCGGCAGGGTGTTGTGCGCCGCCGTCATCTCGTTCTGGTTGTAAATCTCTCCGCTGGCTGCTTTCTTGTTGTGATAGTTGGGGCCGTACCAGCTCGCATATCCCACCTCGGTCCAGAGGACCTTGGCATGCGGATCGACGTGGATTCCGGGCACGGATTCCAGTGCGCCGTTGGGCTCCTCGAGAGTGCGGGAATCAGCGTGGGACCTGCTTCGCGAGTGTGGGGAACTCTCTTGAATGGTGGGAGGGGGCGGAACGTTGTGCGCCGTCTGCTTCTTCCCTCCGCAGCCCACGGCCGCGAGCGCAAGCAGAAGCATCGCGAGGTAGGGCATCGCGCAAAGGCGCCGCGAGGGCGCAAGGTTCCTAGCTACAAGGGTCGTTTTCACAGGCACGGCGCAGAGTCCAAAGCATTTTGATTCTGCGGCCTTGCGGGCAGATGGTCAATGAGGTGGAACACCGATGGTCACGGGCAAAGACGAGTTCCGCTCAACTCTACGCGGGCAGCATCGGGTACTCCGGGTTGAGCGGCATCACGATCCAGAGCACGATGTAGGCCAGCAATCCCGTACCGCCCAGCAACACGCAGAGTACCCACAGGGCGCGCACCAGCGAGGAGTCGAGGTCAAAGTAGCGGGCCACTCCGCCGCACACACCGGCGATCTTCTTGTCTCCATTGTAGCGCGCAAAGGGACGTTTCGGCCCCGTCGGCGGCACCGTGTACGTCGGCGGCACCTGTGCCACCCGGGTTCCACAGAACTGACAGAAAGCTGGATGCTCGCCAATCTCTTTGCCGCAGTTTGAGCAGTACATGATCTCTCCCGCCTTGCATGAATCTCAGGCTCGTTCAACAGCCGTATGACATGATACGTCCAGCCGGGCTTTCTGGTTCCTTGGAATAAGAACATCCCTGCTTTCAATTGTTTAGCACTGTGACGTATATCACCGCTTGATGTGATATTTCGCAGGTCAGCCCTAGAATGCCGCCATTCATGGAATCTGCATTGGGAATCTGCGGGTATGACCCTACCATGGGAACCATAGCGACAACTGCGTGGGAACGACTTACAGACATTTCAAAGCAGACGCAAAGCGATCCGGAGACCAAGCATACGGCCCGGACAAGGAGACAGCGGTTCATGCATAAGCCGATCAAATATGTGGAGAAGGCCTTCACCTACGTGGCGAAGGGCGCCTGGGTGGTCTTTGACAAGCTGAACGCGGTCAACCAGCGCCCGGCGATCACGCCGAAGTGGGCAGACAAGCCGCTGCTCAAGAGCTATCAGAAGACGAAGCCGCCCCTCGGCTGGCCTCGCACCACGGATTCGCTTTGCCCCAAGTGCGTGCCTGAAATTCGCCAGCAGATCGTGGACGGCAAGCTGCCCTACGAGATTCTGCTCAACGAGAAGGTCGGCGAGATCAAGGCCCAGATCATCGAGCGCGACGGCCAGATTCTGATGGTGAAGGATTGCCCCAAGCACGGCCACTTTGAAGACGTGATGGCCATGGACGTGGACTTCTTCCGCCACCTCGAGGAGATGTTCCCCGGCCGCGACATGCGCGCCCACAACGACGAGAAGCTGCACAATCACGGCACCTCGACGGTGAAGTACGGACGCGGCTCGGTGCTGACCATCGATCTGACGAACCGCTGCAACATGATGTGCGATCCCTGCTTCATGGACGCCAACCAGGTTGGCTTCGTCCACGAGCTATCGTGGGAAGACATCAAGACGATGCTCGACAACGCCATCACCATCAAGCCGCGCCGCCAGATGAGCGTGCAGTTCTCAGGCGGAGAGCCGACGCTGTCGCCGCACTTCCTGAAGGCTGTCTCTTACGCTCGCGAAGTGGGCTACAACTCGGTGCAGGCGGCTACCAATGGAATTGAGTTTGCCAAGTCTCCTGAGTTCTGCAAGCAGGCCGCCGAGGCTGGCTTGCGCTACGCGTACCTGCAGTTTGACGGCATCGGCAACGCGGCCAACTCGCATCGCGCAGTCGGCAATTTGTTCGACGTGAAGCTGAGAGCCATCGAGAACCTGCACAGCGCAGGCGTGGAGATTGTTCCGGTCACCACCATCATCAACGGCGTGAACAACGAGCAGGTCGGACGCATCATCCAGTTCGCGCTCGATAATCCGAAGAAGATTTCGTTCCTCTCGTTCCAGCCGGTTTCATTCACTGGACGCGATGAGGCGATTACCGACGAACGCCGCCACGCGCAGCGTTACACTCTCAGCCACTTGGCTCATGACGTGCAGGGCCAGACCGGCCTGGGCGAGCCTTCCCGCGACTGGTTCCCCATTTCGTTCATGGGAACCTTCAGCGACTGGGCTGACGTGGTGCATGGTTCCGGCAAGGATTGGGGTTCGCTCAACTGCGGTTGCCATCCGAACTGCGGCGTGGGCATGGCCTTGATGGTCGACAAAGAAACCAAGGAAGCGGTTCCGGTGACCAAGTTCATCTACGCCGATCAGGTAGCGCGCGACGTTGCGAAGGTCACCGACGCAGGACGCGGCGCGAAGTGGTCGAACCTCGGCATGGCGCTGGCTTTGGCGCGGAACTACGATCCGTTCCAGTCTCCCAAGCACTTCAAGTTCACGGACCTGCTGAAGAAGTTTGACAAGACGTTTGCAGCCACCAAGAAGGCCGAGGTGAAGTATGGCAAGTCCAGCCCGGGCCGCACTCTGGAAGACATCCAGAAGCGCCGCGCCGACCGTTGGAACTTCCTCTTCGTGGCCGGAATGTGGTTCCAGGATCTGTTCAACTACGACTTCCGCCGCACCGAGCAGTGCATCATTCCTTACGCCACGCAGGAAGGCGAGATCAGCTTCTGCGCCTACAACACGGGCGTGGGCTGGCGCAACATCATCGAGAAGATGCACATGACGGCGACGCTCACCAAGTGGTATGAAGAGCACGGCCGGCATGAGATCTTCGCCGGCGGCAAGCAGGTTGCCATGGCCAGCACGGAGCACTCGCTCAGCCTGAACCAGGAGCACGTGCACGCCGAACGCAATCACACGCTCGACGATCAGGGCATTGCCAAGACCGCCCGCGAGGAGAAGTTCCGCGCGCGCGATGCCAAGCTGAAGCAGGATGCCGAGAACGCCAAGATGATGGCGCTCTACAAGCAGCACGTGCTCGGCGAGAAGGCTCCTGAGGTTGGCGGTTTTGTTTCGCTGGAGAGCATTGGCACCAAGCCCGCTCCGAAGGTGGACGAGGCCAAAGAAGAAGTGATGGGCGACTAAGGTTCAGTTCGTACGCAAGAAGCGAACCGCCGGGGCAAAATGCTCCGGCGGTTTTGCATGTGCGAAGCTTCAAAACCAGCGTCTCTCGAACAGTTTGGCCCTGCGGACCTGGGCATGATGCAAAAGCGCGTCAAAGAGTTGCCACGCTCGCTCTCTATTAGACGTGACTCCCGTCACTCTTATTGACTTCCATTTCGGGGTATAAAGTCCGCAACCGTGGGGTGCGGATTTGTGACCTCCTGCGAATGCCCACCATCTGCAAGCTAACAAAACAAACATTTGTTTCTTGAGGAGCAAGCATGCTTCAACGACAGGATGACTGGCAGCCCCGTCCGCGGAAGCTCATCGAGTTCTCCGCAAACGCTCAGGCCCGACTTCGGCAGTTGGATTTCAATCGCACCATTACCTTAAACGCTGAAAACAAACTCTTGCGGGTAAGGCGGACGGGACTGAACCAATTCTTGTGGAGTGAGATTGTACCCCCCACATCCGGGCAAAACTCGTAATCAGTCCAGCACTCGCTACACAGCTTTAGAACCATCCTGAGACGACGGAAGTCGCGCCGAGATTGTTGCGCGCAAAAAATCGTCCGCCGGGGATTCCGGCGGACATCGTTTCGGGGAGGAGGAACTATCGAGTCTGGTCGAATGCTATCGACTCAGCCGTCTGTTGGTATTCACCCTGGCGGGCGTTTAGTTCCACTTCTTTTGCAGAAATTTCAGTATTTAACTTTGCCAGCCGGTCTTCCTGCTGATTCAGGCTGGTAACGTACCGCTGCACAAGGGCTTTCTCCTCGGCGCTACCCTTCAGCGACTTCATGTTCTCGCGTATCCGAGCCTGCTCGGTACCAATGCGGTTGACCTCATCGTGCCGCTCCTGCAGTTCCCGCTGCACGGCGGCAATCTGGTCTTTCTTAGCCAGGAGTTTGCGCAGCGCGGCTTCCACCTCGGGCTGAATGTCCTGCGTCTTCAGAACCATCAGGATCATGTCATTGCTGATGGTGCTGAGGGCGTAAGTGTTCTCCTGCGGATTGTACTCGGCCACCCGCAGCGTCTCGGTAGTGCCGGGTGCCACCTTCACAAGAAAGCGGTAATAGGAATTCGAAGTTTCCTCCGGTTTCGTATCCGGGGAGAGGAAGTGCCAGCCCGGGCGCGCGGGATGCTCGATGACCACGTTGCGGGCGGTGGTGTCTGTGTTGGTCACCGTATAGGTGCGCGTCTCACGCAGTTCGCGCGTCAGGTGCAGGATGCCTCGTGCGGCGCGCAGGCGCGTATAGGGCTTCTGTTCGCTGGCTCCCTGGCTCTTGATGCGCACGGCGGTGTCGGCTGCGTAGGAGATCAGTCGGCGCTCATTGGGATGCACTTCGGCCAGCAAGCCCTCTCCGGCAAAGGCTCCCGCCTCGACGATGTTGAAGCTGCCTGCGTCGAGGGTGAGACCGCTGGAGTTGGTGAGCCACAAGGCGCGCACCGGGGCGCGGTCTTTCTCATTCCACAGCGTGACCTTTTCAGCGTCCACGCGAGCCTGCACAATGGGCACCAGCGCTGACTGATTCTGCAGCACAGTCACCTTCTGGTTGATGGCGTACTCGAACATATCGCCGAGGGCTTCGCCGGTGGACTGAGCCTGGAAGGATTGCTCGTAGGACTCCTGAAGCATCGGCGCGTCAGCGTTCACCTCCACCGTCTGATTTGCCGCGTAACTTCTTCGGGCTTTGGCCGCAGGGGACGCGCTCGTGATCGAGCCAAGCACTCCGCCCACAACGCCACCGGATTGCCCTACTGGAGCAGGTGACTGCGGCGCCGTTACATACTCTCCGCCTTCATGCGTTTGCGGCGTGAGCAGCGCAGTCTTTGGAAGCTCCACCACGGGCCTGCGCACGTAGTAGGGCTGCGATATCTGCTCGACGAACGACTGTGGCGCGCCAGCCACCAGCGAAAGCTGTACGTTCTTCCAGTCCTCGCCTACGGTGTTGTCCACAATGGCCCAGCCCTGCAGCAGCGGCTTGCTGTCTTTGTTGTTGGGCAGCACGATGCGGTAGGTGGACTTCCACACCGGAACCTCGCTGATGTAGCTGACCACCACGTCGCGTGTGCCTTCGCCGCTGGTGGAGATCGTCATCTGGCGCACGTCCTTGTCGCGTGCCGAGGCCAGCAGAGCCATGTAGCGGCCCACCTCGCGCGTCATGTCGCTTTCCAGAATGCGCACCGATGTCGCGGTCGTCAGGTCAAAGCTGTGCAGTTCGCCGCCGTCGCTCACTAGCGAAAGCTGCGTCGTCTGCGTCTCGTTGCCGTCCTTATCCTTGCGCGTCACCTGCTCCACAGAGAGCAGTCGCCCGGTAGCCGCGCCGCCGGGGCCGTGCACCTCGACGCGCGCGCCGCGCAGAGCGCTCAGGAATCCGGCGCGGTCGGTGTTGCCGTCCAGGGCCAGCCGCAGGGTGCTCAGGCGCTGGCTCAACGGAGCCACCGAGTTGTAGCGCACGCCGCCTACCTGGCCGCCTCCGAGATCCACCACGGCCAGCGACTTGAGAACATCGTTGAGTTGCGCGGTGGTGAAGCGGATGTTCAGCTCCTGGCTCCCGGTGACACGGCCCTGATGCTCGAAGTAGCCCACGCCGTTCTTGTAGAGCACCACCCGGCGGATGGGCAGGTCGGCTGCGGCTTCTTCTGACGCTGTGACGTGGGCGGGCTTTGCCGGAGCCTTGGTCTGGCCAAATCCGGATGAAATCGCGATGAGCAGTGAAAGCGTCAGGACGGCTAGGGTGCGTTTCATGCAGTCTCCTTGGGAACGTCTGAATTCTATGTACGGCTACAACTGGAACGCAATTCTGGTCAAAACGTGCAATTCTGGAGTCCGAAATTTTGTGCAGCTACCGGGTATTGACCCCGGCACCCTACGCTGAGTTCCCGAAATCGCCATTCAATGCTGGAAATTGCGATTCGCTGAAAAGTGACCTCACCGAGGCTGGTGACCGATGCCACTGTGGGCGGTTCGCGGCAAAGGGCACACTAGTTACATGCGGAAGTGTTCCTAATTCCGCCAATTCCATTACTACGCGGAGAGAGCCTTGAGCACCCCATTTGCAGCGGCAAAGCGCCCGGATCTGAAAATCCTGCAACCTGAAAAGACCCTGACGGGCGGACCAATTCAGCAGTTGCAGAAGGGACTGCCGAAGAACACCGTGTCGCTCTGTCCGGACTGCGCCACCACCACCAAGATTCCGGCTCGCATCTTCGAAGAGAACGGCCGCGTCATGATGGAGAAGACCTGTCCCGAGCATGGAGATTTCAAGGACTGCGTGTACTCCGACGTTGCTCTGTATCTAAAGATGGAAGAGTGGGAGTTCGGTGACAACAAGGGGCTCAGCAACCCGTCGGTAGACAACGGCGCAGAAGCCAGCTGTCCGGACGATTGCGGTCTGTGCTCGCTGCACACTTCGCACAGCGCGCTCGCCAATGTGGATCTCACCAACCGCTGCAACCTGACCTGCCCGGTCTGCTTCGCCAACGCCAACGCGGCGGGCTATCTGTACGAGCCAGACATGGAGCAGGTTCGTACCATGTTGATGGCTCTGCGCAATGAGAAGCCGGTCGATGGCCGCGTCGTGCAGTTCTCCGGCGGCGAGCCGACGATCCATCCCAAGTTCATTGAGATTCTCCAGATGGCCAGCGGCATGGGCTTCACCCATCTGCAGGCGGCCACCAACGGAATCATGATCGCCTCCAGCCTTGAGTTCGCACAGAAGTGCAAGGACGCGGGACTGGCCACGCTCTATCTTCAGTTCGATGGCGTCAGCGACGACATCTACATGAAGACTCGCGGCGAAGCTCTGCTGGCAAAGAAGATGCAGGCTATCGAGAACTGCCGCAAGGTAGGAATGAAGGTCGTGTTTGTGCCCACCATCGTCAAGGGCCTCAACGATCATCAGCTCGGCGACATTCTGAAGTGCGCCATTGATAACGTAGACACTGTCAGCGGCATCAGCTTCCAGCCAGTAGCTTTCACGGGACGCATCGCCAAGGCAGAGCTGGAAGCCAAGCGCTTCACGCTCACCGACCTGGCCTTCGCACTCAGCGACCAGACCGGCATGTTTGACAAGTTCAATGACTGGTTCCCGCTCTCGGCCATCACTCCGTTCAGCAAGCTGATCGCTGCGGTCGAGCATCGCGGCGTGCCGACCATCTCGAGCCATCCGCACTGCTCGCTGGGAACGTATATGTTCGTGGACGAGAAGTCGCGCAAGGCGATTCCGGTCACGCAGTTCGTGGACATTCCCGCGATGCTGCAAGACATCGAGCTGCTCTCTCGCAAGTCCTTTGGCGGACTGATGAAGTACTACAACGGAGCCAAGGGCTGGATGGAACTGAAGAAGCATTTCAAGGCTGAGCTTGCGCCTCCGGGACTGACCTTCGAAAAGTTCCTCAACACCATTCAGGGCATGACCAACAAGAAGCTGGGCCGCGACGGCATGGACGGCACGTTCACCTATCGCACCCTGCTCGTCGCCGGCATGCACTTCCAGGACAACTACAACTACGACATCGAGCGCGTAAAGCGTTGCGTCATTCATTACGCGGCGCCAGACGGCAAGCTCTATCCGTTCTGCACCTACAACTCCGGCCCCACCTATCGCGAGAAGATCGAGAAGCAGTTCTCCATTCCTTTCGAGCAGCAGTTGGAGCGCTTTGAGTTCGTGGAAATCACCAAGTAGTAAAACAGAGTTGCAAAAGGGAAGCCCGCCGAAATGGCGGGCTTTCTTATTGCGCGAACTACTTGTTTGCGAACTAAGTCGTGGCTGTTACTTGGTAGCAGGCGCGGCGGTCTCCGGCTTCGCAGGTTCGGCGGGCGCAGGAGCTTCAGCGGCCTTGCTCTTGATGGAGAGCAACTCGATCTCAAAGATCAGGGTTGCGTTGGGACCAATGTCTGCACCCGCGGCGCGCGGGCCGTAGGCAAGATCCGAGGGCACGAACACCTGGTACTTGGAGCCGACCGGCATCAGTTGCAGAATCTCGGTCCATCCCTTGATGACCTGACCCACTCCGAAAGTTGCAGGCTGGCCACGCTTGTAGGAGCTGTCAAACTCTTTGCCGTCGATCAGCGTGCCGCGATAGTTGCATTCCACGCTGTCAGTGGGGGTGGGCTTCGGACCGTCACCCTGCTTGATCACCTTGTACTGCAAACCATCCGGCAGAGTTACAACTCCCTCTTTGGATTTGTTTGCTGCCAGGAAGGCATTGCCCTGTTTCTTGTTATCGTCGCCTGCGGTCTTTGCCTTGGCCTCCTGAGCGGCTCGAGAGTCTTTCTGCACCTTGGTGAGAACAGCCTTGATCTCATCGTCGGCCATCTGCAACTTGGCCCCGCTGAAGGCGTCCTTGAAGGCGCGAATCAGGATTGCGGAATCCACTTGAATGTCATTGCGCTCGAGGCTCTTTGCAATGCCTCCGCCAATGTCGGCGCCGATGGCGTAGCTTGCCTTCTGCTTATCGGTGGTAAGGGTGAGGGGAGCTGGCGCGGCCGTCTTTGCGGTGGTTTTTGCCGTTCCGGCAGGAACTGCCTTCGCTGGAGCTTGCTGTGCCATGGCAGTTCCGGCCAGCAAGGTTCCGGCGGTGAGGAGGGTTGCGATCGTGATTCGGTTTCTAGTCATACCGAGAATCAGAACACAAAGCCGCGCAGACGACAATCCCAGACATACCATTTTTGCTAGGCAGCGTTGTTATCTGTCGCAAGCCGTGCTAGACTGCGCAACCTGTAAGAGGCGTTTTGTGGGTGACGTCAGGCAGAGAAGCGGAGCGGTAAGCTGCCAGTTGAGAGTAGTTGTAACACTGGTCATACTGGCCTTGCTTGCCTTCACCACCATTCGCACTACCCCCCTTCATTTTGGTTCCGGCGTCGATTCTTCCATTTCAAAGCTGCACCCAAAGCAGAGACATTTCTGCGCCAGCGAGTTTGGCTGGACAGCACCAGCTCTGCAAATCACGTTCGTTCCTGTCGAGTTCGCCGAGGTGGTTCCTCTGCAATCTGGCGAGCCTCCGCACGAACCTTCCTTTCCACGCTGCTCTGACCTTCCTCCGCCCCTGGCCTAGTTACTCCTTGTGGTCAACTTACGCTTTGATGGCTGCACGTCAGAGCTATTGAAGCCGTTTCAGATCGGCGGCCCGTCAGCACGTCGCGGGCAGCGCTTGCTTCAGGCAAAAGGAGTTTGTGATGAAAAGGTCAGCGTTGTTACTTGTTATGTTTGCGCTTTCGTCCATTGCGATTTCGCAAACGAAAATTTCCGTGGGCACCGTGATTCCGGTTCAGTTGAGTTCGTCGGTCGACGTGAGAAAGGCGAAGCCCGGCCAGACGATTACAGCAAGAGTTGCGCAGGATGTTCCTCTGTACAACGGCGGCAGCATCAAGGCCGGATCTCGCGTCATGGGAGAGATTCTGACCGTGACGCAGGCCAGGGGGTCTCAGCCTGCCACGCTCACGTTCAGCTTCGATAAGGTGGAAATGAACGGGCAGGTGCTTCCCATCGTCACCAATCTTCGCGCTCTTGCGTCGCCGCTTGAGGTGCAGTCTTCGCAGACGCAAGTCTCCGGCGACGACCGGGGCTCGACGCCTCCATGGGCAGAGACCGTAACGCTTATCGGCGGCGATGTGGTGTATCGCGAGACCGGCAAGGTGAACAATGGACTCGACGAAGTCGGCAAGTCTGTGTACGCCGGAGGTTGGGGCGTGCTCAGTCGGGTCAGTGCGTCACCGGAAGGAAGATGCCGTGGCGCACTCGGGGCCGGCGATCAACCACAGGCGTTATGGGTCTTCTCGCACAACGCCTGCGGAGTCTATGGCTACAACGCAACCATCGTTCATTCGGGCCGAACCAATCCCGAGGGCACGATCGTGCTTGCGTTGGCCGATCATGATTTCGTTCTCAGCAATGGCAGTGCGTTGTTGCTGCGAGTCAATGACGCGCAGGTTGCGGAGAAACAATCTGCTTCAAAATAAACTGGTAGCACTCTGACCATCGCGGACCTGTGGCGGTTCGCGATGGCCAGCTCGCCGTCAGGGCTGAACTGAGCCTGCTGGATTGTTACAATCAGCTCACGGATGGCAAAACCCTCTCAGCCGCGTGAACCAGATATCAGCTCTCTGCGGCAGGCGCTGCTCGGCTGGTATGCCGCGCACAAACGCGATCTGCCTTGGCGGCGGGATCGCGATGCCTATCGCGTCTGGATCTCCGAGATCATGTTGCAGCAGACGCGCGTAGCGGCCGTGCTGGAGCACTACCGCATTTTTCTGGAAGCCTTCCCCACGGTGGCCGCCCTGGCCGCTGCGCCGGAGGATTACGTGCTCACCCTGTGGAGCGGGCTGGGCTATTACCGCCGTGCGCGCATGCTGCACAGGGCGGCAAAGTTCGTGATCGCGGAACTCGACGGCCTCATCCCGCGTGATACAGAAGGGCTGCGCAAGCTTCCCGGCGTGGGACGCTACACGGCCGCAGCCATTGCCAGCATTGCGTACAACGAATCGGCCGCCGTGGTGGATGGCAACGTGGAGCGCGTGCTGAGCCGCATGGATGGCCAACCGCGCGACGATGGCTCCGCCTGGCTGCGCGCCGGACAACTGCTGGACCCCGCGCATCCCGGCGACTGGAACCAGGCCATGATGGAGTTGGGCGCAACGGTCTGCACACCGCTGAATCCGCAGTGCCTGGTGTGTCCCGTGCGCCAGTGGTGTCTTGCTCCGGGAGCGGAAACCCGCAAGCCGCAAGCGGCCCGCAAGCGCGTGCGAATGGCGCGAGCTTTGGTAGAACATCGCCAGCGCGTGTACCTTGTGCAGCGTCCGTCCACTGCGGTGAAGATGGCCGGAATGTGGGAGCTTCCCGAACTCACAGTTGGCCGGGAGCCGCACGCGGAGGCCGAGCGCGAGTTGTACGTGGTGCGCCACTCCATCACCGATACGGATTACGAGGTGCGCGTGCTGCAACTGCCGCTGGGGGCGCTTACGGCTGCGCAGCGAAAGGCCGGGCGATGGGTGGAGCGAGAAGATGTGTGGAAACTTCCACTCACCGGACTGACCCGCAAAATCCTGCGCAGAAAGCCGCTTGGTTAGGCAGTATGACCAACGGGGATGGTGTGCATGCTTTGACCAATAAGCAGCCGAAGGCACCTGCTCTCCGGCATGTGTACTCGCTAGACGGTTCTGTTTTGGGATAGTGAGTGCCTTGGCGATGTAACGCCAACTATCGCTTCTTTAAGCCTGTTGGAATGCAATCTTCCGGTTTCAAAACGCAGGCATCGTCACTATCGCTCAACCAGTTACCCATGTCACTGGCAAACAGCTTCTTAGCTTCAATCTGCCCAAAACGATTCAGCACCTTGCCATCGGGTAGTCGAATCTCGAACGCCCGAAACGTGCCCATGCTTGCGCAACTTGAGTGCGGCGGAACCTCTATGGCGATCAGCAAGCGAGTGGAATCCTTCCCCATCCATCGAATACCACCCACGTTCGGGTATTCTGTGCCGAAACACCAAGGAGCAAAAAGTCTGCGTCCGTTTGGCACTGGTTCGGAAATGTGCAGTCCCGTTGCTGTGGGGTAAAAGACTTTGACGTGAAATGTGCCAATCCCGCCTCCATCGCTGTACGTCACTAGAAACGCCTTTGAATCGGGTGCCCACAATACCTCTGCGTTGACCCAAGCTCCGATCTGAGTCTTGAACTCCCGACCATTCACTCGCACGCGAACGTCGTGCGTCTCATCGGACGTACTGACGCGGGGTGGCCGAACAACAATAGCTTTCCTACCATCAGGCGAAGTGATGCTCGTTTCCCTCGCACTCCATATCGAAGTCGCATATCGTGCGAAACCGTCCTCATTGGTGGTTTTGGAATCAATTGCTTGGGAGTTCAAGTCGCTGCTCCAAAGGGGGAGAACTATGCACAAGACGAGCATTGCGAAGTTTCTTCTCACGCCAGCACTTTACGCCCATTAAAGGCAGAGTTCCACAATTGTTGAATACTGCAGCCCAAGTAGCTCACTACTTAGAAATTGGGAGCAGCTGCTCTAGTTCTTAGGCAGAAGCGTTGAATCAGGCGAAGCCGAGGTGTGCTCCGTTGAGGCCCGTCAGCGTACAATCGTATTCAGAAACCACGCAATTCTTTAAGGATGAAAAGACATATGCGTCGAGTATGGGTAGTGAGTCTGTTGGCCCTCGCACTGACCGGCAACATGGTTGCAGCCTCCAAGAAAGCAGCAGCAAGAAAGCACCCCGCCGTTGCAAGCCAACCTGCGGGAATGATGGACGCGATGCACGGTGTTGAGGCTGAGCGTATCCGTGCCGACGTGAAGTATCTTGCCAGCGATGCGCTGGAAGGCCGCGGCACCGGGACCCACGGCGGAGAACTGGCCGCCGCCTATATTGCCAAGCAGCTCAAGGACGCGGGCGTAGAGCCTGCGGGCGACAACGGAACATACTTCCAGCGGGTGCCCATGGTTGGTACCACCACACTGCCCGGAACCACCATCGCGGTGAAGACTCCGAAGCAGACGATGAACCTGAAGCTGCTGGATGAAGTCGTGGCATTCACCCTCGACCAGCATGAGCTCAGCGACGTGAGCGCAGGCGTGGTCTTTGTCGGCTACGGCATCACGGCCCCGGAGTTTGGTTGGAACGATTACGCGGGTGCCGACGTGAAGGGCAAGATCCTGCTGATGCTGGTCAACGAGCCGCCCTCCACCGATCCCAAGTTTTTTGCCGGCAAGGCGCTGACCTACTACGGACGCTGGACCTACAAGTATGAGCAGGCCGCGCGCATGGGCGCCGCTGGCGTGATACTGATTCACAAAACAGATATGGCCAGTTACGGCTGGCAGGTAGTTCGCAGCTCGTGGTCAGGCGAGCGCTCGGGCCTGGCCGATGACCGCGAGCCCAAGCTCCCGCTTGCCGCATGGGTTCAGTTGGACACGGCGCGCACCATGTTGGCCGACTCCGGACAGAACCTCGACTCGTTGATCGCAGCAGCGCAGACCAAGGGCTTCAAGGCCGTCTCTCTGCCATTGCAGGTAAGCGCCCACGTGGTGTCAAAGATCCGTCCGTTCGAGTCCGCCAATGTGATTGGCAGACTCCCCGGTTCCGATCCTGAACTTTCCAAGCAGGCCATCATCTTTACTGCGCACTACGACCATTTGGGAATCCGCCCCGAGCAGCCGGGAGACAACATCTATAACGGCGCGCTGGATAACGCGACGGGCTCCGCCATGGTGCTTGATATCGCGCGGGCCGTGGCTGCCTCGCCGGTGAAGCCCAAGCGCTCCACCTACTTTGCGCTGGTGACTGCTGAAGAGCAGGGGCTGTGGGGTTCGGCTTACCTGGCCGAGCATCCTCCCGTCGCAGTTTCGGCTCTTGACTTGAATCTCAACTATGACGCCATCAAGCCGCTCGGCATCCCGACGCAGGTCGAGGCTCCGGGCTATGAGCGTACGGACTTTGTCAAAATATTTGATAAAACCGCCGAAGACTTCAAGCTGAAAGTGCTTGCGCCCGAGCATCCGGAAAACGGCGGGTACTATCGCTCCGATCATTTCAGCTTCGCCAAGGTCGGCGTGCCGGCATTCTCCATCGGTGCCGGAGAGCGTTTCACTGGACATCCGCAGGCGTGGATCAAGATCACGAGCGACGCCATGGAAGCCAGCTATCATCAGCCCAGCGACGAATATAAAGACGAGTACGACTATCGTTGCAACGCCATCCTGGCGCGCTTCGGCATCGCCCTGGCATACCGCGCGGCGGCACAAACGGCGCTCGTGCAATGGACTCCGGGAGATGAATTCGAGAAGGCGAGCAAGGCTTCCGGAAGATAGTCACCTCGGCCAGGGTACTGAAGTGGGGAGAACAAAGGATCTTGTTCTCCCTCTTCTCTTCGCCCATATGTTAAAGTCCCAGAGTCAGCTCACAATTATCAGAGGTAAGGAACCGGATGTCGCCGTTGCCGTTCTTCGGACGAGGGAAGTTTCGTGATCTGGCCGGCCAGTTCACATTGAACTCCTACGTACCGGAACTCACCCTTCAGGGGTTGGTTGCTGGCGTTGACAACATTCACCCGGACGTCTTCCTGAGCCAGAAGTTCACGGAGATTGCTCGCGGTCATCTCAAACATCTGATCGAGCAACACGGCGATGTGCAGCAACTGGCTCGCGTGCAGGAAGACGATCCCTTTGGCGGATCGCCCTACGGCCGAGCCCACGTCAAGCATGACGCGCTGCCCATTGAGATTGACTACCCTGCAGAGTTTAAGCAGGCGCTGAGCGGCTTGCAGCTTACGTCACTTCGCCACGCCCGCGCCGAAGATGACATTCACCTCGACCTGCTTTGCCGCGTTGCCCTCATCAAGTTTCTGCGCACCGAGCTTTCCTTGCAGTTCACCCAGGTGCTCGAACTCTGCCGCGACAATCTGAAGAAGCGCGATGAACGCCGCCTGGAGCGACAGCAGGTGCTGGTTCGCGACCGCTTCCTGCGCTTCCAGGTCAACAAGCGCCAGGTGTTGCGGCGCGTCGCCGAGGACGTTCTTTCCACCATGGCTGACGTGGAGCGCGAGACCGTGGCAAGCACGCGGCGTTCGCTTTTCGGAGACCGTGAAGCCGCCGGTTATGAAGTCCTGGCCAACCGGTTGATTTTTCCGGATTCGATTGCCGACCCCTTCCTGCGGGCCGAGCACTACGCGCTCTTCGGCGCTTTCGATCGTGATCCTGATCTGTACACTCGCGTGGCTGCCGTAGCAAAAGTTTTCCTGCAGGATATGGGCGTAGCCAAGAGTGATGCGGACGCTGATGGTCTGCTGAGCGTTCCTGAAAACGCGAAGATGCTGATGTTCAGCGGCCTCGCCGATGAATCCTCCCGCGCCAAGGCGCAGCGTGCCATTACCAGTGCGTGGCTGACCGCGCTGGAAGAAGCGGGCATCGCGGATTATGTTGTAGCCGCTTACGAGGTGGTTCCAATCCTCGCCGACTATGGCGCAATCGTTTCTCCGCAGCAGTTGAAATGCGCGCTGATTCTGAAGACCGAGTTGAAGCGCGTGGAAGAGATTCTGCAGACGCACGACGGGCGCTCGCTGGAGAAGCTGCATCTGGCATCGCAGCGGGTTCGGACCACGGGATCTACGGAGTGCATGCGCTATGCGGCGCGCTACCTGATCGATCTCTCGCGCTTTCATCGCGACGTGCGCAAGATGCAGGTGCTGGAAAGCGTGCTGGATTCCATCAACCTCTTGAACAATGTGCGCCTTCGCGAGCTTTCGGAGATCAACGGAACGCTCTACGAATATCTCTTGCCGGAAGAAGAAAAGCCGGTAGAATCGCGCGTCAATGACCACGTTGTGCTCAAGGCTGACATTCGCGATTCAACGTTCCTGACCCGCTCCATGTTGGAGCGCGGCTTGAATCCGGCATCGTTCTTCAGCTTGAATTTCTTTGAGCCGGTCAACAAGCTGCTGCCAAAGTACGCTGCTGAAAAGGTTTTCATCGAGGGCGACGCCGTCATTCTTGCGCTACTGGAGAACGAAGGCCAGCGCGGGTTTGCCGTGGCCCGCACCTGCGTCATGGCTCGGGAGATGCTCAACATCGTGCGAGCCTACAACAAGGCGTCCACGGAAGGTGGACTGCCTCCGCTCGAAATCGGAATCGGAATCGCCTACCAGGGCTCCGCGCCTCTCTTCCTGATGGACGGCGCCAATCGCATCATGATCAGCGAGGCACTCAACCTCAGCGATCGTCTCAGCGCCTGTCATAAGCGTGCACGTCGCCATTTCCGTGACCTCAACTCCTTCTTCAATGTGTTCGTCTTTCAGACTGCTGACGAAGACGCGGTTGCCGGAGCCGTGGAAGACTTCCTGCTCAACTACAATGTCGGCGGAATCCATTTGCCGAGCGCGGCGTTCAAGAAATTGCGCGATGAGATCTCGCTCGAAGAATTTGAGATGGAACTGCCCATGCCCTGGGGAATGGATCGCGTGCACTTCTATCGCGGGCTGGCTCCGGTCGGTCCCGGCGTCTTCCATCCCATCCTGGTGCGCGAAGGCAGAGCCGCGCAGGTCGAGGTTCGCGAGTTCCGCTTCCTGCGCTGGGCTGACCACATTTATTACGAGGTCTGCACCAATCCGGAACTGCTCAGTCGAGTTGAACGCCTTCGCGGAGGCTTGAGTCCTGCTGCGAGTCTTGGGTAATGCTGTTTTGCAGAGGCCGTAACTGCGGGTGCCCCACCTTCGACGCGCTTTTCTTGCGCGGCTAAGGTGGGAAAGCAGGACGCCCCTACCCAGGAATCGTTCTATGCTGTTCCCCTCTAAAAGGCACTTGCTTTTCTCTGGAATGGAACTGTGATCACGGCTTCCAGGTCAATGGCCTGTCCGTTCTTCAGTGCCGGACGGAAGAGCCAGCGCGAGAGCGCCTGCACCGCATTCTGATCGAGCCTCGGATTCAGGCTCTTGGCCACCGCAATGTCGCTCACGCTGCCGTCGGCGCGGATGATGGCCGTGAGAACCACCGTGCCTTGCACTCCATCTTTCATCAGCTCTCCGGGATATGCGGGGTCAGACTTGCTCACCACCTCCGGTGCGGCAATGGGAGACGGCACCAGGTTCGGCACGCGCTCCACAAAATGAATGATCCAGCTCCCGGTGGCAGCGTTCAAGTTCGGCATGTTCACAGAAAGCGTGTAGGAACGCCGTCCCGCGAAGATGCGGTTCTCCAGGTCGCTGCGCGCTGCGGTGGACTCGCGCAATGCGTGCCGCGGCGGAATCGAAGGCGATGGCGCGTGCATCGCAGCCATCAGCTTCGATCGCACATCCGCATCGGTCCCGCTTGGCCTTGTACTCGGCGCACTGGGCCCGGCAATGGCCGAAGGCGTATTGGGCGCGGCTCCCACGCTGATTCCGGCTGGCACATTCGCCTTGCCGTTGGAATCGTTGGGGCCGCCTCTTCCGCCCGCGGCTTCCGTGCCGGGCGTGCCCTTGGCATCCGCGTGGCCTGCCGGTGAAGCCGCAAAGGCTCCGCGACGATTGCCCTCCGGAACCACCACAGGCGCGCGAACCTCGGAAGGGTGCAGGCTCAAGGCCAGCAACTGTCCTGAGCCGCGATGCGCCTCGCCCACCTGCGGCGCGGGAGGCACCGGATCAGAGCCGGAAGAAAGCATCCGCGCAAGGTTCGTTGAAGCTCCTCTACTCAAGGACCCAACTTCCGGCGCGGGCTGCACCACGTTCGGCTGGAAAGCGGGCAGGGCAAGACGTGGATTGGCCTGCGCAACTTCCGGCGTGGGTTCCACCACCTGCGGCATCATGGAAGGCAGCCGCGAGCGCGAGTGCACGGAGCCGGTCTCAGCCGCCGGAGCCACTATCTGGGGTAGCATCGCTGGCAGTTGTAGCTTGGGTTTCTGCGATGCGGCTTCCAGGGCCGGAGCGGCGGGCACCGGCCCGTAGGCGACAAGGTTCGGCAACGATATGTCATGCTGCAACTTGATATCGGTGGGAGTCACAATGGTCTGGAGCAAATTGTCCGGCGCATCGGGAAGGGATCGAATCTCCTGACGCGCCTGCACCGGGTCGGCCTTGCCCGCCGCACTCTGGTGAGTGGGCGCACTGTGCAACTCCGGCAGATACTCACTGATGTTGTAACCGTTCAGCGTGCGGTAGGTGCGTGAGTCTGCCAGGTGCACGGTCGGGTTTGGCCAGATCGAAATCGCATAAAGCAAGCCGAGCAACGCGGCATGGGCGCCTATCGAATCGCGAATGCCGCGACGCGGAAACGGCGCTGCAAGATCAATGTCACGCCAGAAGGTGTTGTCAGGTGCGGAGGTAGTCTCCATCTCCGGCACTACTCGTCCGCGAATGCGGTCAGCCAGGTTCTCTGTAAAGACCCGCAGTGGCGCAGGCCAGGCCAGCAGAAGCCGCAGTTCATCCGGAGCGGCGTCCCCGGCACTCTGATCGCTCTGGCTACGGAATGTATGGATGGGTTTCAAAGCAACAGTGCGCGATTATATCGCGAGCGGCGAACAGCGCCGAACTCGCCCTGCTCGGCTATACTCAATTGCAACATGATGAAGAAGATCTTCGGAATCCTTGCATTGTTCCTTACTCTGCCGGTTGCCCTTGCTGTTTCCGCCTCGGCCCAGGCTCCTGAGAAGACACAGCCTGAGGTGGTTGGCGACATCACCGGACTCTACTCGTTCTTGCATGAAGGCGAATTTGTGCAGATCGAGGTAAACGACGGCAAGGTGACGGGCCTGGTTTCGCACTTCAAAGACGAAGACCCCGACAAGGCTGAGTTTGTCGATCAGTTTTTCGAACAGGCGAAATTGGAAGGCACCACGCTGACCTTTCGCACCAAGGTGAAAGACGATCTCTGGTTCGAGTTCTCCGGCACGGTAGAGCGCGGCTCGGCAAAAACTCCCAGTGATGAAGGCTACTGGACTTTGCGTGGTACGGTGACCGAACACCACAACGAAGCAGGTGCGAAGGCGCCGCAGAGGACGCACAGCGTGACCCTCAAATCGTTCCCGCAAGACGCAGAACAGCCCGAGCGCAAAGGAACGAAGGAGTAGCGCGCGGACTTGTCTCCTCTCCCAGAGCATTAGTCTTCCGATGGCCGCTCCAGGTTGTACCAGTTAGGCTGACCTTCACTTTTTGTGACGCTGCGTAGGGGACCGTAAGTCCCGGTAGCTTTCTCCGTGGGAGCAGCATGCACGATGGGCGCGGGCACTTCGGTCCAGCGCTGCTGGGTAACTTCGAGCGATGCTTTGAGGTCGTGCAGTGCCGCTTCGAGGAGCTCTCCAACATCGCCCGGAATTGTCTCTTCGAAGAAGTGGGCCAGCCCCGTGCGCGGCGCGTAGTTCATATCCACCTGCACCAGGGTCTCCCGCCCAATGGAGAAGAAACTGATCCGCCCTGAGTGCTTCGGGCCTCGGCGAGAGGTCCATCCGATCACATGGTTGGGGATGACCTGCACCAGCTCTACATCCCAGGCTACGCGGTGCCCCTCGATATCGGCAATCCAGAGTGAGAGGTCATCGTCTGTGGCAACGCTGACCACGCCACGAATCAACTCCGGCATGCGCTCGATGTGAGCACACTCGGCAAAGATGTCGGCTGCGGGACGGTCGATCTTGACAGTACGCTCCACGCGCACCATGTTGCCCCGTGCTGACCGGCTCTTGGCCCAGAGTGCCGCAGCAACTCCTGCGGCGCCCACGGCAACTCCAACCCAGAAGGAATTTCGCGCCATACATCACTCCGCGCCGGCCCCAAGCTGGCCACGCACCCGGGAATTTTCGACCTGTTCTGAGCAGTATGAATCCCCGTGCGTGGCCGTGAGTTGCCACAGCTTTGCTCGATTGGGGAGGCCGATAGCTCCCCAATCCCTTCTCTCAGGGGAGGAAACGATTGACCAGTCAGATAATCGTTCCACTGCCGACGGTTAAGAAGTGGTTAATCGTCCTGCATCCCTGCCAAATGATTGACCAACCGATAAACATGGTCTCCACAACGATTGATAGAGAAGTTACTCGTTGCCGCTCTTGGAGGGGATCTGGCCGGCCAGCCTGCGTTCGAGAAACTCCACGTGATCCTTCTCAAAGGCGGCAAGCTCGGTGTAGAGAGACAACAGGTCTGGGTCTTCGGCGGTCTGCGCGAGTTCCGTGTAGAAGGCGCGCGCCATGTTCTCGGCGGTTAGCGCGAGTTCCAGGGCGCGGCGTTGGGCGCTGGCGGCCTCCGCGTTGATGTCGAATATTTGCGCGCTCTCGAGTTGAGGTTGCTCGATGACTTCGAGAATGTCAGTCTCGGTCATGCAGCACGCCGCCTGCCCGTACTTCTCCGTATAGCGCTGTTGCAGCAGCGAACTGTGGTGGCGCTCTTCGACGGCCATGTCCCAGAGGACGCCGGCAATTTCAAGCGAAGGGAAATCCTGGAAGGAAACGAACATCTCCGCGAACTGGTGATAGAGTTGCGCGTTTCGCTCCTCGATGAACACGGCGACGTGGAGCGCTTCCTGCGGCGAGAGGGATTGAAAGCTACGTTTCATAGGATTACCAGCTCACCTTTTCCGCACGAAATCGAAACCTGGTGCGGAAAGAAATATGGGGTTGATCGTCCATTGCGTGCAGGCCTCGCTAGCTGCCCGGCGAATGAATGTTACGATTGCGCGCTGCGGTCCAGAGTTGCTTCCAACTGGGTAATAGTGGTTTGGAGCCAGTGTTTCAGCAGATTTGCCATGCGCTCGGGATCGTTGCTGTCCAGGCATTGCTGAATGGTCGCCCCGCGGTCATCGAGCAAAATGTGATGACAGGGGAGCTCCTGGTTTCGCTTATCATCGGGAACAAACTGATAGAGAAGACATTCGCGGCACGCATGTGCTTCCAGAGCATCGCGAAAGTTGAGGCAAGCAAAGGTCCCACGAAACGGAGACTCGGTTCCGAGCAATGCGCGGTCGCGAGCGAATCCGCCCTGCTCAAGATAGTTGAGCTCGTAGCGCAGTACCTGCAAAATTTCGCTGATATCGTGGGCCATGAGAACCTCCGAAGCACTTCACCGGGCAGCCTTCCGGGCGGAAATACGCGGCAAGCGTCGCCAGTCCCGAGCGGCTGGAACTGAAACTTTATCAAAAATAGTGGGAAGGTGATAGGGCGTAAACCGTCCAGCGTGCAAGCAAGGCGGCGGCGGAGCCCATTGTGGGCGCGCGGCGCGGCCAGGCATCACGAGCGGGTGTGATTGGCCTCACTGTGCGAATTGGGAGAGGCAGACTACGTTGTTTGCGGCCTCAAGCGAGCGGAACTTTCATGCCATAGGGAAAGAGGAGTGGTCCGCCCGCCGGGTGAGGAGGTGTGAGATGGACGGTAGCACGACGAAACGCCCCACAGCGAGCAGCACAAGAGCGCCGCGGCAAACCGTTCCTCCAGCTCCAAAAGGAGAAGTGAGCCACCATGCTACGTCCGGTTTCCTGCAAGTCGGTATTGGTAGTCGCACTCATTGTTTTATCTGCGCTCCTCACACTAAGCGCGCAGACGGCGCCGGCTCCGAAGTACGACAAGAGCAGCGAAGTTAAAGTAAAAGGCGTAATTGAAGAAGTGACGACCGCAGCCGATAACGTAGTCCACCTTACGTTGAAGACGGAGAAGGGATCGCTTGACGTTGTGGTCGCGCCGGAGAAGTTCCTGAAGGAGATGGAGATCACCTTCGCGAAGGGCGAGACGGTGGAGGTGCTCGGCTCACAGGTTATGGCCGGTGAGGCTACCGTGATGCTGGCCCGTGAAGTGACGCGCGGCGGCGACATCATGATGATGCGTGACGACAAGGGTAAACCCGTCTGGGTGGGCTGGCCGAAATAGCTTCGCGCAGAACGCTTATGCAAAAGGGACCAGCTCAAATGCCGGTCCCTTCTTATTCCCGAATGATGGCGCTTATTTCTTCTTTGCAGGAGGAATGACCATGGGACGCCGCAGCGGGATGAGACCTTCCTTGGGCATGGCCTGATTGGCGCGGGTCATGACTTCCTGCTGCACATACTGCACAAACTCTTTCATCTGAAGCTGCATGTTCTCCATGCGCTCACGCATGTTGAGAATGATGCCGATGCCCGCGATGTTGACGCCGAGATCGCGGGCGAGCGAGAGAATGAATTCCAGGCGCTTGAGATCTTCCTCGGTGTAGAGGCGGGTGTTGCCATCGCTGCGCGACGGCTTCAGCAGGCCCTCGCGCTCGTAGAGCCGCAGGGTTTGCGGATGAATCTCATACATTTCGGCGACTACCGAAATCATGTAGGCGCCTTTTCCTTTACGCTTGGTCATAAGATTCCTTGCCCGACTTCAGCTGGCTCCTTCTGAGGAAAGTCCTTTGCTTCCATCCGGTAAATACAATGCTCAAAACTTCGCCACACTGCGCGGCCTGTCAATGCAAATCCGTTGCGTTCGGCTACCCGGCGTGATGGGTGATTCTCTGGCCGGATGAGCGAGATCACATGATCCACGCCGAGATTCTCAAACGCCCAGCCAGTTGCCGCACGGGCTGCTTCGGTGGCATATCCGTGTCCCCAATGGCAGCGGCGGAAGTGGTATCCAATCTCAACGTGGCTCTCTCCGTTCAGTTCCTGCCAGACCGGGCCACAGTCGCCGAGAAACTCTCCGCTCTGACGCAGCACCACGGCCCACAGACCGTGACCACGCAGGTCATAACGCCGCTGGTTGCGGGCGATCCACTCTTTCACTTCAAGGCGGCTCAGAGGGTGAGGCATGAAGCGATTCGTCTCCGGATCACCCAGGCCGTCCAGCAATCCTTCTTCGTCCTCGTCTACAAACTCACGCAAAATCAGCCGCGCGGTTTGCGGCGGAGGCTGCATCCGAGGTCGCGTTACACCTTGCTCCATAGCTCCTTGCGCGGGTCTTCGGGCTGAAGCTTTTCGAGCTTCTGCCAGAGCTCCTTGGCCTCGACGTTCGGGATCTGGGGGACGACGATACGGATTTCGACGATCTGGTCTCCGATGACGCCGGGACGTGTGGCCGAGGGCACACCTTTCTCCCGCATGCGCAGCTTCTGCCCGGTTTGCGTGCCGGGAGGAATGCGCAACTGGGTCCGTCCGTCAATGGTCGGCACCTCGATCTTGGCTCCCAGCGCGGCCTCCCAGGGCATGATGGGGAGAGTCATGCTGATGTCGTCGGCATCGCGGTGAAAGATGGGATGTTCGCCGATGTGCACGATGAGGTAAAGATCGCCGGGCGGACCGCCGCGAACTCCGGGGCTGCCTTTGCCGGCGAGGCGGATGCGCTGACCGTCACGCGTGCCGGGTTTGATGCGGAAGGAGACAGGCTCGGGCGTCATGCGGCCCATGGCCGAGGGACGCTGAATGTTGAGCTTCATCTCGCCGCCGCGAATGGCATCCCAGAAGGGAACCTGCACGGTGTACTCGGCATCGGCACCTGCGGTGTTGGCTGGTTCCTGCGCAGCTCCGCCGCCGAACATGCCGGAAAAGATATCGCGGAAGCTGCCGCCACGGCCGCCGGGTTGCTGCGCGCCGCTGAAATCAAAGTCGCGGAAATCAAAATCGGTGTGCTGAGCACCACCCTGGCCGTATCCGCCGAAGGGATTACCGGCCTGACCACCAAAGGGATTGCCGCCACCGGAGGCTCCGGCGTTGGCGTAGGCTTCGGCTGTTTTGGGATCGATGTTGTCAGAGTAGAAGCCGAGCTGGTCGTAAATCTTGCGCTTCTTGGGGTCGCTCAGAACCTCGTTGGCCTCGGAGAGGTCCTTGAACTTTTCTTCCGACTTCTTGTCTCCGGGATTGACGTCTGGATGATACTTGCGTGCGAGCTTGCGGAAGGCCTTGCGCACATCGTCAGCTGTGGCCGTCTTCTTTACGCCTAAGATCCCGTAATAATCTTTTTTATCCGTTGCGGCCATGGTTTGTTTTCTTCTTCCCTGCGGTCTTCGCAGGTTTCAATACATTCTGTGACTCAGCATACTTGCGTGTGAATCACTCTGCCAAGCTTTTCTATTCAGTGCCAGTACTCTTTGCGGGCGGTTCGGGAGCGGCGGTGGATTGCCAGCTCACGACCTGCCATCCTTGAGCGCCGCGCCGAAAAACTCCGCCGTTGCGGAAGTGGCGCGTCTCGCCTTCATGCCTTGGACCGCTGGGCGGACCTTCATGGGCTACGAGCGTGAAGTTGACCACGGCAACGGAACCATAGGCGCGCACGGTGATGTCTTTGGCAGCAAAGCTGGTGGCGGGCGAGGCAGGCTCAGCGGCCTCCGCGCGGACCGAACTCACGATCTGCTGCTTGGTGCGAAGCTTTCCGGTAGAGCTGACGTACACCACATCCTCGGCCCAGAACTTTTCATGCATGGCCGGGTCTTTGACGTTGGCCAGGAAATCCTTGAGCAAGGCGGTGACCTGCGAAATTGTTTCTTCCTGCTGCATCGACCGGCGTGGCTGGAAGGTGGGCTTCGGGGAAATCTGCGCCGAGCCTACGGAGGTCATGACACCGGTCAAGAGAAGGACTGCGACAAGCTGCGTTGTTCTCTGCATGATGACTCCGTGAAAGTTGCTTTGCTGCTCCCGCACGAAAGGCGGGAGCAGCATGGGAAGCAAGGGGTTATGCGTCCTGCTCTCCCACCTTAGCCGCGCAAAGACGCACGTCGAAGGTGGGGCACCCGGCGGCGGTTAGTTGGTTCCCCGCGCGCTGTTGTTGCTGAACGGCGTGTGTGATGCCGGTCCGGTCATCAGCGTGCCATCACTGTGAATTTCTACCGAGTCGACACCGCCGGCAGAAGGCGTCAGCAAAAACCACTGCGCCTCGCTGGTGTCGAACGTAAGAAAGTACGAGATGCCATTGACTTCAAAATTCATGATCTACCTCCTACGAGCCGACGGGGCTTCTGCCTGAGTTCCGTCGCCCGCTTGCGAAGCGGCCAGAGCAGCGTATGCTCCGGCCGCGTAAAACAGCTCAGTTACGGCATTGAGCTGCCGGTTATTTCTTGTCCTCCACGTCCACGTACTCGGCGTCAATCACACCGTCATCCTTCTTGGCTTCGGCCTTCGGCTCTGCGTCAGGCTGTGCGCCACCGCCATCAGCGGGCGGAGGAGTGGCTGCCTTGTACATGGCCTCAGCCAGCTTGTGCGAAGCCGCCTGCAGACGATCACGCGCGGTCTGCATGGACTTGTGGTCGCCAGACTCCAGGGACTTCTTGGCGTCACCAAGCGCGTTCTCGACCTCACCGCGTTCGCCACCGGAGATTTTGTCGCCATTCTCCTTCAGCATCTTCTCGACCTGATAGACCATGGCATCAAGCTGGTTACGCGTTTCTACTTCTTCGCGCTTCTGCTTGTCTTCGGCGGAGTGCGCTTCCGCTTCCTTGGCCATGCGCTCCACTTCTTCCTTGCTCAAACCGCTGGAAGAGGTGATGGCAATCTTCTGATCCTTGCCGGTCGCCACGTCCTTGGCGTTCACGTTGAGAATGCCGTTGGCATCGATGTCAAATGTGACCTCGATCTGCGGCACGCCGCGTGGCGCCATGGGCAGGCCGGAGAGATGGAACTTTCCGAGCGTACGGTTCTGCGCCGCCATGGGCCGTTCACCCTGTAGAACGTGAATCTCTACAGATGTCTGATTGTCCGCCGCGGTTGAGAAATTTTCGCTCTTGCGCGTCGGGATGGTGGTGTTGCGCGGAATCATGGTGGTGGCAACGCCGCCGTAAGTCTCAATCGAAAGCGATAGAGGCGTCACGTCGAGCAGCAAGAGGTCCTTGACCTCTCCCTGCAACACGCCGCCCTGAATGGCCGCGCCGATGGCAACGACTTCATCAGGATTGACACCGCGATGCGGCTCGCGTCCGAAGAACTCTTTCACCTTCTGCTGAATCATCGGCATACGAGTCTGACCGCCGACGAGCACGACTTCATCGATCTTGCTGGCGTCAATGCCCGCATCCTTCAAGGCCTGCACGCAGGGCTTAATGGAATTGTCGATCAGGTCGCGGACCATCTCTTCCAACTTGGAGCGGGTAAGAGTCTTCACCAGGTGCTTGGGGCCAGAGGCATCGGCCGTGATGAACGGCAGATTGATCTCGGTCTGCATGGTGGTGGAGAGCTCGATCTTGGCGCGCTCGGCTGCGTCACGCAGACGCTGCATCGCCATTTCGTTACCCTTGCTGCGAAGGTCGAGGCCGTAGTCCTTGCGGAACTCATCGGCCAACCAGCCAACGACACGCTGATCAATGTTGTCACCGCCAAGGTGGGTATCACCGTTGGTGGACTTCACTTCGATGACGCCTTCGCCAACTTCAAGGATGGAGATATCAAAGGTGCCGCCGCCGAAGTCATATACGGCGATGGTCTCGTCCTTCTTCTTGTCGAGGCCATAGGCAAGCGCGGCAGCCGTGGGCTCATTGATGATGCGCTTGACGTCGAGTCCGGCGATCTTGCCGGCATCCTTGGTGGCCTGGCGCTGCGAGTCATTGAAGTACGCAGGGACGGTGATGACGGCTTCGGTGACCGGCTCGCCAAGATAGTCTTCCGCGGCCTTCTTCAGCTTCTGAAGGATCATGGCCGAAACCTGGGGCGGCGTGTACTCCTTGCCCTGAGCGTCGATGGCAACGTGATCGCCCGACTGCACGACCTTGTAAGGCACCATCTTCATCTCTTCGCTAACTTCGTCATAGCGACGGCCCATAAAACGCTTGATGGAGAAAACGGTGTTCTCCGGGTTGGTGATCGCCTGATTCTTGGCGACCTGCCCGACCGGACGCTCGCCGGTTTTGGTGAATCCGACTACAGAAGGCGTGGTCCGGCCTCCCTCTTCGTTGGGAATGACATTCGGTTCGCCGCCTTCCATCACGGCTACAACCGAGTTAGTGGTTCCCAGATCAATGCCGATAATCTTTGCCATTTGTCCCTCCGCCTCCTGCGGTAATGCCTGAAATCGTTGTGGTGGGAGATCCTTGGGAGCTCTCACCAGCCGGGGAGCCAAGTGCTGCGCCCCTACTCAGAACCTAATATAGCGGTGATGATAGAACCTGAGTGACTTACTGTCAACTTATAAGATGAGGGATTTCAGCCCGGCGATGCACAAACCCACAAGGAAATATATTAATTCGCAAGTCAATGAAAACACTGGAATATCGAAAGACTCGGGGGCGTCCGGATTCTGGATTTAAGTTTGATCACAGGGCGGGAATGGGAAGGGCAGTTCGAAGGCAGCTTTGGCTTGAGGTACGGAGATTAATTATAAACGCCAATTTTATCAGTGGTTTGCAGGTTCTCAAGATCGAATTGGCGCTCGGTCTGCGGGAAAGGCTATTAAAGTGCAATCGAGAGACATAGGTGCTTGATGCCGGGGACCACGGAAGGCGGAGTGGTCCGGGCTTCAGGTTTGGTGGTGGCTTGGCCATCGGTGCAGCGGCTTTGCCATAAGAAAAACCTCCTTTGCCTGCTGGATAACTCAGCGGCGGCCGTCCCCCCTTGATTCACCGGCCGCCGCCTTTTTGCGTCTATCGGGTTGAGCGACCTGGGTCAGTCGTAGCGCTCATAGATGACGTGCTTTTTGTCCCAGCCACATTCCTCGACTAGCAGTTTGCGGACGGAAGAGACCATCTCGTTCAGTCCGCAGATATAGACGTGCATGTCTTTGCGGGGCCCGACGATCTGGCGGATATGTTCCTGCACGTAGCCACGACTGCCGGTCCAAGTCTCGGGGCCGCGGCTGAGGGTGGCGATGTAGTGAAAGTTGGGATGCTCGGCGGCAAGCTGCTCGAACTCCCGCTGATAGTAAACATCCTCGGGATAGCGGGTGCCATAGACGAGCCAGACCTGGCGTCCGTTGTGGCGCTGCTGGCCGGTGCCGTCGGCTCCGAAGAGATGCTGAACCATGCCGCGGAAGGGCGCGACGCCGGTTCCGGTGGCGACAAAGATCACGTCCTCAACTTCAGGCTTGAGGACGAAGAGGCCGTGAGGACCGTGGAAGCGCGCGGTTTCGCCGATTTCGCGATCGCAGAGAAAGTTGGACATAAAACCTTCATCGACGCGGTTGAGGCAGAGATCAAGCGTGTTGTCTCCACGGGGCGGCGAGGCGATGGAGTAGGCCCGGGTGACAAATTTGTCGCCACGAGGCTCGCGAACCGAGATGAACTGGCCGGCAATGAAATCAAAGGTAGATAGATCCTCGACAACGAACTCGAGGTGCTTGGTTTTCTCCGAAAGCAGGACGGAGCGGGTAAGCCGGGCGGTGAGCAGGTTGTGTTCCATGATCTTCCTTGACGGCCTGGGGTCCCCGCTATTCTAAAGCAGAGTGAGCATGGATAGTGAGATGCCATCAGAATCACTGGAATCACTCGAAAAGGCATTGCACCTGAGGGGTGGCGCGCGGCATCCAAAGGAGACAATCCTGACTGTGGCGCGCAAGCGCGGATTTGGAGGGAGCACGATGGCAGGTACTTCGGTCGAGAAACCCTTGGTCGCGGAACTCGTGATCTTCTCCGGAGACACGCAAAGCCGTTATCCGCTGACCAAACCAGTGGTCACCCTGGGACGCCGTCCGGACCGGGATGTAGTGCTTTCTCAGCCGCATGTTTCTCGGGAGCACGCGATGATTGAATTGCGCGGCTCAGACTATTTCATTGTGGACAGCGGCAGCAGCCATGGCACGTTTGTAAATGGGCAACCGGCGAAGGAAAGCGCCTTGCAGAGCGGGGACCGGATTGAACTGGGCGCGATGGGCGGCAGCAGTTACCTGGTCTTTCATGGGCCGCATGCTCCCACTGGGACGAGCCAGGCAAGTTCATCGGACTCGCGCGAGTTGTTCTCCAAGATCATGGCTCGGCAGACCTCGGGAGATATGCCGGGAGAGTTGCACCTGCTGAACCTGTTTATTGAAGCAGCGCGTGCGTTGAACTCGTCTTCGGTGCTGAGCGAAGTGCTGTCGAATTTAGTGGAGGCTTCACTGCGGCTGACCAAGGCCGAGCGCGGCTTTGTCTTTTTGTGCAAGGAAGACGGCAGCCTGGAGCTGGCAGCGGGAAGAAGCGAGCGCGGAGAAATTCTGACGGAAGCCAAGCGGATATCTCACTCAGTGCTGAACGAGGTGATCGCCTCGGCCTCGGAGTTTGTGATGAGCATGGGCGATCCTGGGATGACGGGCCGGGAGAGCATCATCGCGCACGATCTGCGAAGCATTGTGTGCATTCCGCTGCGAAAGTCGCAGTTCCGCGAGGGAGGATGCGCGGGGCAGGGAGCGATGGGCGTGCTCTACCTGGACAGCCGTCTTGAAAAAGGCAAGCTGCCAGACGTGAGCCAGGAACTGATCCGGGCGATTGCTCGCGAGGCGGCGGCGCTGGTGGAGAACGCGTACCTGGTGAAGTCGGAACAGGAAGCGCTGGCCTATCAGCGGGAGTTGGCGATTGCCTCTGACATTCAGCGGAGCATGATGGAGGTGAAGATTCCATCTGTACCGTTTGCCGAAGTGGAAGCGCGGAATATTTCCTGCAAAGAGATTGGTGGCGATTTTTACGACGTGATGCGGTTGGAGGATTGCGTGGCCGTGGTGGTGGCCGATGTCTCCGGGAAGGGAATTTCGGCGGCGCTGCTGGCCTCTGTGCTGCAAGGTGCAATTTATCCGCAGTTGCGGCAGGGGTTGCCGCTGGAGCAGATTGCGGAAGGACTGAACCTGTACGTTTACAACAAAATTGTGGGCCAGAAGTACGCGACGCTGTTGATCATGAAGCTCTATGAGAACGGCGAGTTAGAGTACATCAACTGCGGGCACGTAAAACCCCTGCTGTATTCCGGCGGCTCGATCTGCTGCCTCGACAATGAGAACCTTCCCGTGGGGTTGATCTCTCCGGCGACGTTTGTGAGCGGGCGCGCACAGCTGCAGGATGGCGACAGGATGTTGCTGTTCACCGACGGCGTTGTGGAGGCGGAAAACCAGGCAGGAGACTTCTTCGGGAACGATGGGCTGGAAGCTGCATTGGCCAGCGAGTTTTCACTGCGGCATTTGTTCTCGTCACTCAATGCGTATCGCGGACCGACACCGCTCTCCGATGACTGTACCGCGTTGTGTCTGCGCTATGGGACGAAAGAAACGAAAGCCATCGCCAATTAGGGCGGTAAGGCTAGAGGCGAAGTGGCCTGTCGTAAGCAGGGTGCATGGACTTTGCGAGATCTGGCTTATCGGTGGGATCCTTTCGTCCCCAAGTCCAGTAGAGGCCAAGATAGGCAACGGTGTGTGAGTCTCCGTGCACGCTGTGGCCGGCGGTAAAGAGAAGGCTGAAATTTTCCTTGAAGTTGTAGATGCCGCCAGCGTTGAGAATCTGCGCGGAGCGGGCGGCGGCGGTGAAGCGTCCCTGATCGAACCACTCGGCTCCGAGCGTTAGCTTCTTGCTCAATTCCCGCTGAACCTGCCATCCGGCGTAGATGTGGTCTCGCATGCCGGGTGCGTGATTTACGACGTAGCCGACTCCTCCATAACTTTGCCAAGGGCCCCAGCTCTTCTGCACCCAGAGAGGAAGCTGCGCCCAGAGTTGTCCGTTGCCGAGGCTGCGGCGACTGTCTCCGGTGGGCACTTCGAGCAGCGGGAAGACGCCGATCTGGGGGCGTTGGCCTTTCTCCTGAATGAATCGGTACTTTGCACCGAGTTCGACATCGCCGACCCCGTAGGTGAGCGGACCGGGGTTGGCGGCGAAGAGCGCCATGGGCGCGATGATGTGCAATTGCAGGTTGGGAGCGGCTCCGGCGTTGAACTCAAAGGCAGGGACCTCGACGGCGGTGCCGTTGGAGGCGTGGTCAACGATGGAGAACGTATAGAACTCGCAATGACGATAGGGCACAGGTTCGGGATCGTCAGTCAAGAAAGGCGGCCCGGCAAAGGCGAAGATGTGTGCCACGCTGAGAAGCAGGCAGACGAGCAGAGGCTTGCGCATCTCCGGTTGGATGCCCGAAAGAAAACGAAAGAAACTAAGTGATTGGTAGCTGCGTGGATCCAGGGCAAGGCCATTGAGCGAGAGAGTGCTGCTTCCCACCTTATCGCCGCAAAGACGGCGGCGCGAAGGTGGGGTACCCGGCATCTCTATTTAAATGCCGGAAGGAAAATGAAAGAAGCGAAGGCGGAGAAGCGCGGCCCCGTATTACTCGCGGGTCGCGCGCTCCAACAGGAACATGAACGAGCGGTAGACTTCTCCGGTGGAGCGGGTCATGCCGATCTCGCAGGTGCGGCTGCTGGAATAGCAGCCATCGTGCTTGTGCGCCTTGATTTCGGCGGCCTCGCCAGTGGTGGCCGACGCGGTGAGTTCGGGATACATAAAGCCACGATCTCCGGCGAAGGCGCAGCAGCCAAGGCTGGGAGGCACGAAGACCTCGCCACTGCACTTGCGCGCAATAGCCTCCAGCTTGGGTGAGAGTCCCATCTTGACGGCCGAGCAGACGGGATGCAGCGCGACGGAACGCTCGAGGTGATTCACTTTGAGCTTGGGCAGAAGCTGGTCATGGACGAACTCAATGCTATCGACGATCTTCATGCGGTCGAAACGCTGTTGGTTTTCAGCGGTGAGGTATTCGCGAGCGTGCTGGAGTCCGTAGGTGCATGGGCTGGTGTCAACCATGATGGGCAGGCGGCCTTCACTGGACCAACGCCAGAGATTTTCGACGGTGCGGTTGAGCATGGCGTCGCGTGATTTGTCGAAACCTTTGGAGGAGTACGGAGTGCCGCAACAACTGCCCGCAACGTCCTCGGGAATCCAGACGGGAACCCCGGCGCGCGCGGCCAATGCCACGGTAGCCTGCATGAGAGAGAGTTCGTTTAATTCCCCAGGGAGACGGCCCATGGTGCGCGAGATGCATGCGGGGAAGTAGACGGCCTGCGCAGAATGGCGATTGGTCGACGGCAGACCGCCGCGAGTGGCGTGCGGCATTTCAGCGGTCCAGATGGGCATGTTGGGGCCAATCACTTTGCGCATGGCGGCGGTGATGGCCTGCATGCCGCGGAGTCCGATGACGCGCTGGGCAAGATGGGCAATGCGGAGTCCGAAGCGGACGAGGGTTTCGACCAGCGCGAAGTTATCCACGGTGAACTTGGCGACGAACTTGGCGAAGTCGGTGTTGCGGACGGCGCGGAATCGCTTGACCAGTTTGCCGGTATCGATGCTGACCGGGCATGTTGTGGCGCAGAGACCGTCGACGGCGCAGGTGTCGAGCGCGGCGTAATCGAAGTCGCGCTCAAGCTGGGTAAGCAACTCGCTGCCGCCGAGCAGTTGCTGGCGCGCCATCTCACGGCGGATCACGATGCGCTGACGCGGTGTGGTGGTGAGGTTGCGGCTGGGACAGCGCGGCTCACAATAGCCGCACTCGATGCATTTGTCGACCTCGGGCTCGACGGTGGGCAGTTGCTTGAGGTCGTGCAGGTGAGCGCGGGGATCGGAGTTGATGATGACTCCGGGATTGAGCAGGCCAGCGGGATCGGCAAGCGATTTGAGCTGGCGCATGATGCCATAGGCTTCCGCGCCCCATTCAGTTTCGACAAAGGGAGCCATGTTGCGTCCGGTGCCATGCTCGGCTTTGAGGGCTCCGTCGAAGCGATTGACGACGAGCTCGACCACATCATCAATGAAGTGGGAATACTGATCGATGGCGCGCTGATCATTGAACGACTGGGTGATGACGAAGTGCAGGTTGCCGTCTTTGGCGTGGCCGAAGATGATGGCGTTGTCGTAGGCGTGGCGGCGGAAGAGGCCGTTGAGCTCCTGCGCGGCGGGGGCAAGGTGCTCGATGGGGAAGGCAACGTCTTCAATGATGACGGTAGTGCCGCTTTTGCGGACGGAGCCGACGGAGGGGAACATTCCGGCGCGGATCTTCCAGAGGGCGGCCTGCGCAACGGGATTGTGAGTGAAGGCAGCGGGCTCCAGAAGCTTGAGGCTGGCGGTGGAATCGGCAGCGAGAGCTTCGAGTTCGGCGCGGGCGGATTCGGAGGCACACTGGAATTCGGCGAGCAAACCAGCGGCATCGCCGGAGAGGGCTTTGAGGATGGGCGGAACGCCCGCCTGATCTTCAACGGAGCGGAGGGAGGCGCGGTCCATGATCTCGAGGGCCTTGGCTCCAGCCTGACGCAGAGGCACGATCGATTCGGAGGCGGCATACAGGTCAGGGAAGAGCAACATTCCGGTGTACTTCACGGGAAGATCGGGAACGGTGTTGAGGATGGCTTCGGAGATGAACGCCAGGGTGCCTTCGGCTCCGATGAGCAGGTGGGCGAAGATGTCGACGGCGCGAGTGAAATCGAGAAACGCGTTGATGCCGTATCCGGTGGTGTTCTTGGTGCGGTACTTGCGGCGGATACGGTCAGCGAGTGCGGAATCGTTTTCGATGCGCGACTTGAGTTCGAGCACACCGTGGGCAAGGGCTGGCTCGCGGGAGAGGAACAGTTCTTCGGCTCCGGGAGCGTCGGTATCAATCACCGTGCCGGAGGGCAGGACGAAGCGCATGGAGGCCAGCGTGTGATAGGCGTTCTGCTCGACTCCGCAGCACATGCCGCTGGAGTTGTTGGAGAGGATTCCGCCGAGGGTGCAGGTGGCGATGGAAGCGGGGTCTGGGCCGATCTTCGCTCCGTAGGGAATGAGGGCACGATTGGCGCTGGCACCGATGGCTCCGGGTTGCACGCGGAGGCGGCGCCCGTTTTCGAGCACTTCGACGTTGCGGAAGTTGCGCGCGACCTCGACGAGGAGCCCGTCAGAAATCGACTGGCCGGAGAGGCTGGTTCCGGCGGCGCGGAAGGTGATGGGGATGGCGTGCACGTGGCTGAACTGGAAGAGCCGGGCGACCTCGTCTTCATTGGCGGCGAGGACCACGGCTTTGGGAATGAGCCGGTAGAAGCTTGCATCGGAGGCGTAAGCGATGAGGTCGATGGGGCGGGTTAGGATGCGCCGCGGATCGACGATTTGCGCGAGCATGGAGGAGAGTTGATCTGGAGAATACTTCGGCCGTGCTACTGCCGTCACCGCCATGGTGTTTTGCTCCCGGAAAGGTTGGGGCGCGCAGGCGGAACTCCTGGCGCCCCTGCAAAGAGATTAATGCACAACGAGCTGAACGAACGGGGAAACGTAGGCAAAGAGATAAACGACGATGCCTACCAGGGCCGCCAGCACCAGGCTGTGCAGGAATACGTAGCGGAGAATATCACCCTCATGTCCGTACCACTGGGTTGCGGTGGAGGCGACGACAATGCTCTGGGCATCGATCATTTTGCCCATGACGCCGCCCGTGCTGTTGGCTGCTGCCATGAGGATGGGTGAGACTCCAACCTGCTGGGCAGAGATCTTTTGCAGGCTGCCGAAAAGGACGTTGGACGAAGTGTCTGATCCGGTAAGGGCCACGCCAAGCCAGCCGAGCATGGTTCCGAAGAATGGATAGAGGTGCCCGGTTCGGGCGAAGGCCAGGCCCATGGTTGCGTCAAGGCCGCTGTAACGGGTGAGCATTCCTATGGCAAGCATGGCCGCGATGGTGAGCAACGAGAAGCGCACCTTGACGACGGTGCGGAAGTAAATCCGGAAGATTCCCGCGAGCGGGACACCCATCACCAATCCCGAGAGAATGGCGGAGAGAAGGATTCCGGTGCCGGTTGCGCTGAGCCAGTTGAGCCCGAAGACCGCTGGCTCCTTAGTGGGCTTGAGGACGACGGGGGGAACGCGCTCCACATTGTTGTTGAGTCCGGCGACAGGGAATTGCGGATTGGTGATGCGGCTGGGCTTGACGCTCCAGCTTGCGGTGGAAGTGAAAACCTTCTCAGGCGAGTTCATCCAGAGCTTGCCGGTTTGCGTGCCCCAGGCGAAGACGATGACGCTGAGGATAATCCAGGGAACCCAGGCGCGGGAGATGTCCGCGCGGCTATAGCCATGATCGGCGTGCGCGGTCTTGGCGGACTCATCCTCGAAGGTCCAGATCTTCTTAGGGTGCCAGATGAGGAGGAATCCGATGAGGGCCGCCATGGAGATCACGGCAGCGACCACGTTGACCAGCCAGGGGCCATGCATGTTGGAGACCAGCAATTGCGGGATGGCAAAAGAGACTCCGGCGACGAGGATGGCGGGCCAGACTTCGAGCATCCCGGAGAATCCGGCGAAGGCCCAGATGAGCCAGAAGGGAACGAGGATGCAGAAGGGTGCAAGGATGCGTCCGGCCATGGCACCAAGGACGACTTCACTGAATCCTGTGACCTTGGCGAGCGCGATGATTGGGGTGCCGAGGGCTCCGAAGGCGACTGGTGCGGTGTTGGCGATGAGCGAGAGGCCGGAGGCTTGCAGCGGTTTGAAGCCGAGTCCGATGAGCAGCGCGGCGGTGACCGCCACGGGGGTTCCGAAGCCGGCCGCGCCTTCAAAGAACGCGCCAAAGCAGAAGGCGATGAGCAAGAGTTGCAGGCGGCGGTCCTGGGTGATTCCTGTGAGGCTGTGCTGGAGGACCTTGAAGCGACCGGACTCGACGGTGAGGTGATACATGAAGATCACGTTGAGGACGATCCAGCCGATGGGAAAGAGGCCGTAGCCGGCTCCGTAAACGGCGGTGGTCAGGGCCAGACGGGCTGGCATGTGGAAGCCAAAGATGGCGGTGAGCAGGGCGGTGAGGAGCCCGAGGAGCGCGGCGTAGTGCGCCTTCACGTGTCCGAGGGCGAGGGTGCCGAGCAGCACGACGACTGGGAGGGCTGCAATCAACGTGGAGAGCAGCCATTGGCCCATTGGATCGTAACCCTGCTGCCACGCTGCTGGGATGTGATTCGTCGTGAGCAGCCAATAGGAGGCCACAACGGCGACCACGGTGAGGATGATGCCGGGAATGAGGCTTTCGCCTTTCGGGGGCGGAGTCTGCGCGGGCGTCTTTGAAGTTGCTGTCGGTGAGGCCACAATTCCTCCTTGAAGGGACCGATCGTTTCGACTTGGGGCTCGGTTGGCGGCCACCAAGGGGAGAAAGTTGCAAGGGGTTATATCACAGAGCGGGCGCTTCCACTCCACCAAAGTCACACAGCGGGCTGTAAGACGCTGTTTTTGGGTGAAGGGAAGCCTGCAAATCACTGCTGGGCAAAGAGCTATTGCATCGAGCGGCGGGCCGTATCGCCGCGATGCGAGTTACACTAACTGGATTCCCGGGAGCGATTGGCGGAGGAAGTGTGAGTATGAGAGTTCTGGTGAGCGGCGGAGCAGGGTACATCGGCAGCGTTGTGGTGTCACAACTGGTGGAAGCAGGGCACGAGGTTGTGGTTTACGACAACCTGAGCAAGGGGCACCGGGATTCGATTCCGGCAGCGGCGCGGCTGGTGGTGGGCGACGTGGGAGACCGGGCGGCACTGGATGCGGTGTTTGCAGAGCATCGGCCGGATGCGGTGATGCACTTCGCCGCCTGGATCGAGGCAGGCGAATCCATGCGCGAGCCGGAGAGGTTTTTCCGCAACAACACGGCCAACGCGCTTACCTTGCTGGAGGCAGTGCTGGCGCACGGGGTTCGGCGGTTTGTGTTCTCATCCACAGCGGCGCTGTATGGAGATCCGGAGAGCACGCCGATCCGAGAGGGCGACAAACTGCTGCCGACGAACGCGTATGGAGAATCGAAGCTACTGGTAGAGCAGATGCTCGCGTGGTTCCACCGCATACATGGACTTTCGACGGCGAGCCTGCGCTACTTTAACGCGGCGGGTGCGACGGAAACGTTGGGTGAGCGGCATAGTCCTGAGACTCACCTGATTCCGCTGGTGTTGCAGGTCGCAAGCGGCGAGCGCACGCAGATCAATATTTTCGGCGACGACTATCCGACTCCGGACGGAACGTGCGTGCGCGACTACGTGCACGTCTCTGACCTGGCAAGCGCGCACTTGCTGGCCCTGAATGCGCTGTGTGCGAAGCAGGAACCTGCGCGGCTTATCTACAACTTGGGCAACGGGCAGGGCTTCAGCGTGAAGGAAGTGATTGCCTGTGCGCGACGCGTGACGGGCCATGCGATTCCCGTAGTGGTGGAAGCGCGGCGTGCGGGTGACCCGGCAATCCTGGTGGCGAGTTCGGAGAAAGCGAAAGCCGAGCTTGGCTGGCAGCCACAGTACACGAAACTGGAAGACATCATCGGAAGCGCGTGGCGATATGTGCAGCGGCATGCGGCGGGCGCAAAAGCTTAGCTGCAAAACAACCGGCCGGATTGCTCCGGCCGGCGAGGTTTGCCAATCAGTTCCTAATGTCCGGCTTTCCACCTTAGCCGCGCAAATGGCACGCGTCGAAGACGGGGCACCCTCGATTAAGGCTTCTGCGAAACCATTCTACTTGGCGCTGCCTTTGGGGTTTTCCACGAACCTGGGGCTTTGCGCCTCGTCTCCAAACTGCCATGCGGATAAGTAGGCAAGCTGAAGGATTCGCGCCATCTTCGGGTAGTTGATGCGGTCAGCGGTGTCCGTGATGTGGTGATAGTCGGGGTGGAATCCGGTGAACCACCAGAACGCTGGAACGTTTTGCAGGACGAAGGGAAATTGGTCGCTGCGGAAGAAGACATTGAGCGCCGACTCGTGGTCGAAGCGATCATCCAGCACAAGTCCGACAAAGCGATTTTGAGCTTCTACGGTGCGGCGGTATTCGGGGCTGTACATTCCACCGATGAGATTGAGGCGGTTGGTGGTGTCGGCGGGAATCTGCAGCAATCCTTCAGTTTGCTGGCTGGGAGCTTCGTTGCGGCCAATCATGTCAAAGTTGATCATGGCGCGAGTGGTCGCCAGCGGACGAACAGGGTGCGCGGCCAGGTAATACGCGCCGAGCAGACCGCGCTCCTCGGCGGCGAAGACCACGAAGAGAATGCTGCGCCTGGGCCTCTGCTGATTCGCGGAGAAAGCGCGCGCAAGGTCGACGACGCCGACCGTGCCTGAGCCGTTGTCATCGGCACCATGCCAGACGCCTTCTTCGGTTTCACCATCGTGATCATGATGCGCACTGATGATGATGGTTTCGGCGCGCAGCTCGGGTGAACTGCCTTCAAGGACGCCTGCTACGTTCCAGGTGGTTCCGGGGTGAGCGTAGGCGTTGCGGAAGTGAAACTCCATTTGCGTGTCAGGCAGAGGGCGAGACTGCGGCTTCAGGTCGCGATCGATGGAGGTCTGCGCCTCCGCGGGCGTCACGCCGGAGGTCTGCATCAACTCGCGCGCGACTGGGTCGGTGACAATTGCCACGGGAATGTTGAGTTCGTCTTCGGCCAGTGCCTGCGAAGGCGGCGGAAGCTTGCGCGTTGCGGAGCCTCCGATGTTCGCCTGCCGCTCCTGGTTGGAGAGATGTTTGCGATTGGGTTCGGCCACCACAAGGAGAGCGAGCGCTCCGTGAGCCTGGGCGTTCAAGGCCTTTACGCGGGTGGTGGCGTAGCGCGTGTTGCCCGTGCCGTTGAAGACTGAGGCCGGATCGGTCTCCTGCGGCTCGTGGTCAAAGACAAGCACGATCTTGCCGCGCGCATCGAGGCCCGCGTAATCGTCATAACCGAGCTCGGGGGCGGTGATGCCGAAGCCGGCGAAAACTACGTCGGCGGTCACATCGACATCGCGCTTGAAAGCTCCAAGGACGTCGGGAAATTGGAGCTGTTTCGCCTGGCCGTTGCGCTGGAGGCGGAGATAGCTCTGGGCACGGTCGGCGCGGTACTCGATGATAGGCACTGGCTGCAGGAAGCTACTGCCGAAGGCGGGCTTGAGCCTGGCCTTGCTGAATTCGGCGGCGATCCACTGGACTGCGACTTCGTCGCCCTTGGTCAGCGACATGCGACCTTGCAGCGCATCCGATGAAAGAAAGCCGAGATCAGCGCGCAAGTCGGATTCACGAATGGCATGGAATCCGGTGGCCACCTTTGCGGGTACGGGTGGCTGGGCTGAGGCTGCCCCTGCGGCGAACAATACGAACAGCGCCGTAACGCTCCAAAGCCTGTTAGGCAAACATTGCATCTTGTTCCTCCTGAATCAGAATCTTACATGGCCGCGAGGCGAGGTGGCTCACTTGTGGCGTTCCGATCCGGGACGAGAGAGCTGATTGCTCACGCGGATGGCATCCATCTGCTCGCAAAAGAACATCTATTCTGGCAACCGTGATGACACGGTGAGGGCACCTGTTGAATCACGGAACTTCCTGAAAGTCCTCTTCAAAAAGGGGAAGGAGGGTATCGCAGCCATTCGACACTCACGGAAAGTACACGAATTTTACGGTCTCCCTGCCTTCATGCTGTTCCCTCAAACAGCGCTTTAACATCTTCCAACAACAGTCTGGGCGCGGTCTTCCGGCCGCGTCCCAGATTCGCAAGCGCAGTGTCCGCGAAATGGCGGTTCCTCACCGCATGAGGAAAGTCACTGTTCGATTGCGCCGCACTGTGGCAAGCTAAAAACATCGAGGACTGATCATGAGACGGTTGCTTCGGCTGTGCGCCGTTGTCCCTATGTTTGTGTGCCTGGCCCAACAGGCTGCGGTTGCCGTTGTTCCACCCGCAGAAATGCCATCTCGCATGGACGCCATTGTTGAGCGCTTCCGGCAGGTGATTGTGCTGACCGCCGATGAAGAGACGCTCGACGCGGTGACACGGTCACAGGTAAAGACCATCGCGTGGATGCTGTTTGAACAGAATCACGAGGATCTGGCGACGCTCTCGGCGGCGCTCAACGAGGAGGGCAAGCCGAACTATCCATCGGTCACCGCGTTTCTCGACAGGCTGGAGAGCACGAGCGTCTATCGCGACGCAGACAAACTGGCCTTCCGCGATGCGCTGGAGGAACTTGCAGAGAGCCTTGCCGCGCCAGCAGATGCGAAGCTGAGTAAGCGGGTGGCAGAAGATCGAGCGGCGCTGCGAAAGATACAGGGTTTGTACGAGAAAGAGATTGCTAAAGCGATGGGCTTTCAGACTCGCGCAATGCCTGTAAGGCGTGAAGCGTGGGAGCGCTACACGGCCTTCTTGCGGCAGAAATATACGCGCGACGCGTTGCTGAAGCAGTACCAGGAGATGCTGCCTGCGGCTGAGACGCGCAGTGGGGCTCCGAGAAAGCACGACGAAATTGTTGGCAGCGAGCTTCCGCCAAAGACCATCCTGCTGACATTCGATGATGGCCCACACCCGCGCTATACGGATCAGATTCTTGCCATTCTCAAGCAGAACAATTTGCAGGCAGTGTTCTTCGAGGTCGGAAAGAACCTGGGTACGGTGAAGGACGGACAGGTCAAGCTGGGAAACATGGCGAAGATCAGCGACCGGATCTTGGCGTCAGGGTCCACGCTGGGGAACCACAGCTATTCGCATCCGGTGCTGCCAAAGTTGCCGCTCGCGGGACAGGCCGAAGAGATTGAGAGCACCAGCCAGTTGCTCCGCACCATCCTCAAAGCGGACCCGGTTCTGTTTCGTCCTCCGTACGGGGCGAATAGCGATTCGGTGGAGCAGCGCACGAAGTCAGACAATTTGAAGACGATGATCTGGAACATCGACTCGCTGGACTGGGCGGACCCGGTGCCGGCGTCCATCACCAAGCGCGTGCTGGACGAAGTGGATAAGACGGGACGCGGCATCATTCTCTTTCATGACATTCACAGTCGTGCTATCGAAGTGCTGCCGCAGCTGATTGCCACTCTCAAAGCCAAGGGGTACACGTTTGTCTCGTGGAACCAGACAGGGCTTGGAGGTCAGATGCGCGGCGCCGACGCGGCTGTGCCGCCGCCTTCGGTGGTGGAGTCGCCTTATCGCGAGAGCTGGGCAGTTGTGATTGGCGTGGACAAGTATCAGCATTGGCCGCAACTGAGTTATGCCGTGCACGATGCGCAGGGCGTGCACGATGTATTGGTGAACCGCTACCGCTTCAAGCCGGAAAATGTATTCATGTTTCTGGACGAGCAGGCAACGCGCCAGAACATTCTTTCGGTGCTTGGAGACAAGTTGGGAAATCCTGACCTGGTGAAGCACGACGACCGCGTGTTCGTGTTCTTTGCAGGACACGGCGCCACGCGCAAGCTGCCATCGGGAAGGGAACTTGGTTACATCATTCCTGTCGAGGCCGATCCGACGAGCTTTGAAGGGCAAGCGATCTCGATGACGAACTTCCAGGATATTTCAGAGACGATTCCGGCGAAGCATCTGCTGTTCGTCATGGACTCCTGCTACAGCGGGCTGGCATTGACGCGTGGCGCGAGCGTTGCGTACTCGCAGAACTATCTATCGGAGATTGCCCGGCGCGAAGCGCGCCAGATGTTTACCGCCGGAGGAGCGGACCAGGAGGTGGCGGACAACGGTCCGAATGGGCACTCGGTATTTACCTGGACACTGTTACAGGCGCTGGACGGGCGCGGCGATCTGAATGGGGATGGGGTGATCACGGCCAGTGAACTTGCGGCTTATGTCACTCCGGCAGTGAGCGCGCTCTCGCAGCAGACTCCCGTGTTCGGCAACCTCGCAGGCAGTGAGGGCGGCGATGTCATCTTTGAGCTGAGACACGAAACCGAGTTTCTTGACTCGGGTTCCACGCAACTGAGCGATGAGGCGATTCGGTTGAATGCGGAACTGGAGAAGTTACGCCAACAGAACGAACACCTGCGCGCGGAATTGGCGGCTGCAAAAGCCGCACCGCCTCAGCCGACCGCGGCCAGCGTAGTGCCAGCAAACATGCCCGCGCAGGCGAGTGCTCTGGTGGTGAAAGCTTTGCCGAAGAATGCGTTTGCATTGAACGACGAAGGCATGCGCTTCTTCAAGGAGAAGAATTACTCGGCAGCGAGAGACTTGTTCATCCAGGCTGTGAAGATGGATTCCACGCGCGCGCTGTTTGCCAACAACGCAGGGTTCGCATGCGTGAAGCTGGAACGCTACGACGAAGCGGTGGAGTGGTATCAGAAAACAATTGCGCTGGATCCAGCACGGGCTGTGGCTTATCTCAATCTGGGTGACGCCTTGGCTCAATTGCAGAGGAATGCCGAAGCTCGTAAGGCGTATGAGCGATATCTGGTACTGGCTCCGGCGTCGAAGTCGGCTGCTTATGCGCACGAACGGCTCGACGCACTGGTTGGCAAGTAAGGCGGAGTTACTGCCGGAGTTCGAGAGTTGATCAATCGCGGAATCTCTTGCCTTACGGTAAGTTTTCCGCTAAGCTACAACCCATGAGCCGAATGATGAGAATGACCGACTGTTGCGCCAGCATGTGTTGTTGCTGCTGCGCACTCGTTCATTCTGGCATTCGGGATTAGTCGACAAGTTACAAGTTTTAGTCGAACCCACTGCCAGACGCAGTGGGTTTTGTGTTTTCGGGGTAGTTCTATTGAGCCCCGGTGAGCACGGGTGGCGAAGTGGCTAACGCGGCGGCCTGCAAAGCCGTTATACATGGGTTCGAATCCCATTCCGTGCTCCATAAGGATTCTAAACGTTCGGGAGCTTTGACTGAAGATGAATAACGCGCTCACAACTCGCAATGCATTCCGAGGCACACTCGCTGACCGTCGCATGGCTATGGCCATGTGCATGTGTTGCTGCATGTGCATCGTGGGCGAGAAGGCCGGAACGTAAGATCGATTCAATTCCGGCAAGGATTCTCAGAAGGCCCCGATCAAATCGTGGGCCTTCTTCTTTTAGCGATACAGGAGCATTGAAATGGCACAACGAAATTTGTCTCCCAATGAAAGGGCACTCACGCATATCTACGTGCGCGATTTACAGAAGCACTTCATACGGCCTTGCTGGTCCAAGGGCAGCGAAGTGTATTGCGGGATCTGCATGACAGGGACGGTTCAGCCCATAGTGGGTGCGGTTTGCCCGGAGTGCTCCAGCAGAGTCGAACGCATTCTGGAAAGCGAAAGGGAAGATGCAGCGAGGCCGGTACGCAAGGGCAATCACTGTACGGTCCACGCCGCTAGCAAGCATTCAGGATTTGACTGTGTTGCCTGATGAGAGCGCGGCGAAAGATCTCAGCGAAGTGAAGGGTAGTCGGGAATGAATGAAGCGCTGGTACGAAGAAAAGTAACTCGCGAGGCAAAGAAACTGGGAGCGGAACTAGTTGGATTCGCTCCGGTCTCGCGGTGGGCCGAGTACAACGAAGTGCCGGAAGGTTACCGGCCACAGGCAATCTGGAAGCCGGCGCAGACGGTGATTGTGCTTGGCGTTCCCATGCTGCTGCCGATTGTGGAGAGCACGCCTTCGATCAATCACACGGTGTTGTATGACACAACGAACGTGCTGCTGGATCAGATGGCGTACAGGCTCGCCAACTTCCTGAATAACCTTGGTCACTCCTCGATCTTCATGCCACGCGATGGGTATGGCAGCCTGGAGATTCTGCTGAAGAAAATGCCCGCATCCTTCAGCCAGGTATATGCGGGAAAGTATGCGGGGCTGGGCACAATCGGCTACAGCCACAATCTGCTGAATCCGAAATACGGGCCGCGCGCGCGATACGTGTCAGTCATCACTTCCGTTCCACTTGAGGGTGATGCGGTGATTGAGAAGGACCTCTGCAAAGGTTGCCGCATCTGCGAGAGGCTTTGTCCTGCGCAGGCGCTGAGCAAGCAGCCGGATTCGAAGATCGCAAGGTTGGATGCGGTGAAGTGTACAGAGTTTCATCAGGAACTGACGGCAGAGAATCGGTGGCCTTGCGGCGTGTGCTCCAAGGTATGCGCCGTTGGCGAAGACCGCAAGCTTTATGGCAGCACAAGCATCCGACTTTATCTGAATGAACGCGAGGCGATCGAAAAAGATCCCGCGCATCCTGACTACAAACATCTTGTTCACCTGCGGCAACATGGCTCAGACGGTGAGCGTAAGTACTGACTGAATGAATTGAAAGGATCAAGAAATGAAAGCCAGCCACAGATCGCTCTACTTTGTTATTGCCTTGGCCGCATCGCTATTTGCGCTCGCCGGGTGCAATAAGACAAATGCCGCGGGTAAGCCACAAGTCGTGAAACTCGACTTTGCGTACTACAACCCACTCAGCCTGGTGCTGAAAGAGAAGCACTTTCTCGAAGACGATCTTGCCAAGGACGGAGTTGCGGTCGAGTGGACGCAGAGCCAGGGAAGCAACAAGGCTCTGGAACTGCTGAACAGCAAGAGCATTGATTTTGGATCAACGGCCGGAGCCGCTGCTCTGATCGGTAAATCGAATGGGAATCCGATCAAGACCGTTTACGTGTACTCAAGGCCGGAGTGGACGGCGCTGGTCGTACGAAACGGCAGTCCGATTACGACCGTGCAGGACTTGAAGGGAAAGAAGATTGCGGTGACGCGCGGAACAGACCCGCATGTATTTCTGCTGCGGTCGCTGTACGCGGCGGGACTGACGGAGAAGGACGTTGAGATTGTGCCGCTGCAACACTCGGATGGAAGGAATGCCTTGGAACGTGGCGACGTGGACGCGTGGGCTGGACTCGATCCGCTGATGGCGCAGACGGAAGTGGACAAGGGCTCGAAGTTGTTTCATCGGGATGTGTCGCTGAACACCTATGGAGTACTCAATGTGCGTGAGGAATTTGCACGTAGCTATCCGGCGTATGTGAGGCGGGTGTTGGCCGCATATGAGAAGGCAAGGCTGTGGGCAGTTCAGAATCCGGCGGAGTTCCACGCGTTGTATGGGCGGGCAGCAAAGCTGAACGACGCAGTGGTCACGAAGGTTCTGGAGAGAACGGATCTGAGCAACTCCAGCGTTGGCGACGAGCAGAAGAAGGTGATTGCGGCGAGCGGTGACGTTCTGAAGAAGAGCAGCGTGATCTCCAGCACGACCGATGTTTCCGCCGTTGTGAATGACCTGATTGATCCGCAATATGTGCGCGACACAGTCGCGAGCAAATAGGGAAACATGAGTACACCAGAGCAAAACATTACGGCTTACGGATTCGGAAAATTTCGGCGGCAGGCAGCGGTGGCGGGCACGCATGTCACGGCGAAAAGGCTCCGCATTCCAGAGAGGCTGTTGGGAGCGATTGTGCCCGTGGCGGGACTGGTTGTGTGGGAGATTCTTTCCCGCGCCGGAGTGTTTCCGCCGAACGCGCTTCCGGCACCGACGGTGATCGCGCAGACCATCCTTGATCTTGCGCGCAGCGGGGAACTCTGGCGTCACTCGGGTATCACGTTGTGGCGGATCGTCGTCGGATTTGTGATTGGTGCCGGGGTAGGAACGGTTGTTGGCGGACTGACCGGGTATGTTCCCATTGCGCGCAAACTGCTTGATCCTCTGCTGCAATCGTTGCGCAACATTCCATCGATGGCGTGGGTTCCGCTGTTCCTGTTGTGGCTGGGAATCCAGGAGTCGTCGAAGATTTCGCTGATTGCGCTGGGCGCGTTCTTTCCGGTGTATCTCAATCTGTCGAGCGGGATGAGTCACGTTGACCCGAAGTTGATTGAGGTGGGGAAGGTGTATCGGCTGGGCGGATTGCAGATGATCAGGCGCGTGATTCTGCCCGCCGTGCTGCCGGAGTACCTGGTGGGGCTGCGCAGCGGCCTGGGCCTGGCATGGATGTTTGTGGTTGCGGCGGAGATCATGGGAGCGAGCAGAGGGCTCGGGTTCCTGATGATTGATGGGCAGATGACCGGGCGCGCGTCTGTGATTCTGGCGAGCGTGATTCTTTTCGCATGTCTTGGCAAAGCAACGGACTTTGTTCTGGAAGTGGTTGGAAAAAGGCTATTGCGATACAAAACGAAGTAATGTCCGAAGAAGTGGAATCAGGGAGGCGATGTGAGCAGTATCGCGTTGCAGGATAGTACGCTTGAGGTTCAGGGAGTCAGCAAGAATTTCGGCTCGAACGGCAGCGCTCTCGAAGTGCTGCGGGATATCAACCTCACCATCCCCGATGGAGAGTTCACGTGCATTCTGGGTGGAAGCGGCTGCGGAAAGACAACGCTGTTGCGGATCATCGCCGGACTGGAACGCGATTATAGCGGAGGTGTCCGGCTGGGGAATGCTGCGATTGAAGGCCCCGGACTGGATCGCGGACTAGTGTTTCAGGAGCATCGACTGCTTCCCTGGCTCACGGTTAATGAAAATGTTGGTTTCGGAATTGTCGATCTTCCGGCGGCAGAGAAAGTCGAGCGCGTTCGGCAATACGTGGAACTGGTGGGACTTAAGGGATTCGAAGGGAGTTATCCGCACCAGCTATCTGGCGGGATGGCGCAACGGGCGGCAATTGCCCGGGCGCTGGCGAGCAGGCCCAAACTGCTTTTGTTGGACGAGCCGTTCGGGGCACTCGATGCACTTACGCGCATTCGGATGCAGCAGGAGCTCTTGCGAATCTGGAGCGCGCAACGCACAACCATGGTGCTGGTGACTCATGATATTGACGAGGCTATTTTCCTGGCAGACCGCATCGTGGTACTGTCTTCCCGCCCGGGAACCATCAAGAGGGTTATCGGAGTGGATATCCTTCGTCCCAGAGACCGGACCAGCTACAGGAGTATCCAGTTACGTAAGAGCATCTACCGCGAGTTTTTTGCCAACGAAGAGGTTCCGGAGGATTACGAGATATAGTTCTCCCAGGGTCGCATGTAGGCCTTGTCAAGCGCAATACTGTGTGGTATCCCTGTTGCCAGCCCAGACCGCCTACCCGGATGGGAGAACCGGACGAGAATACTTACTTAGGGAGGCAACCTGCTGCTCACGTCGCAGCATCTCTCCCCACGTGCTGTGGAATCTTTGTGCTCTCCCTTCAGGCGGTGCACGTCATGAAGTCACAGGAACCCTTTAGCAAAGCCAAGACCCTCTCGGACGTTTTCTTCAACGCAGTGCAAAGCGATTCTGGCCGGCTGATGCTCTTTAAAGAGGGCGGCAGGTGGAAATCCATCTCCAGTCGCGAACTTTATAGGCGCGTTACTGGCGTTGCCCGTGGACTTCGTGAGTGTGGGATCAAGCCGGGAGACCGCGTCGCAATTCTTGGCGAAAACCGACCGGAATGGACGATTTCCGATTTTGCTGCGCTGATGATTGGTGCCGTGACGGTTCCTATCTACCCTACCCTCACCTCCGAACAATGCGAGTACCTGCTTCAGAATTCAGAAGCAAAGGCGGCCTTCGTTTCTACGGCGGAGCAACTCAATAAAATCCTCAGCATTCGCGGGAAGACCGAACTCAAGCACATCTTTGTGATGGATCGTACTCTCCGGCCGAATCGAAGCGTGGTCTGGATGAGCGACTTTTACCGGAAAGGATCGGTCAAGCGCGATCCGGAGTTCGAGGCGATGGCTCGCCAGATTACTCCGTCTACTTTGGCGACGCTGATTTACACTTCTGGAACGACTGGCGTGCCAAAAGGCGTGATGATCACCCATGGCAACCTGGCATCGAACATCGGCGCGTCTTTCTCATCGTTCGATATCAGGCCGGGGATGGTCTCGATCTCCTTCCTGCCGCTGGCCCACATCGTCGCCCGGCATGTTGATATGGGGCTTCTCAATCGAGCTTGCACGCTCGCATATTGTCCGAAAATCGACGACCTTTCCACTGTCCTGAAAGAGATCCATCCGACGCTGTTTGTCGCGGTGCCACGGGTTTATGAAAAGATCTACAACCGCGCAAGTTGTCGGTCCGCCAAAGGACTGAAAGGGGACCTCTTCCAATGGGCGCTCAAAGTTGGTGGACAGCATATCTCTGAAATACTAGCGGGGGTGCGGCCCAGGGCGCTGAATTGGAGAGTGGCAGACAGGCTTGTGTTCTCCAAGATACGCAAGGCACTTGGGGGGCGGGTTCAACTCTTCATCGCCGGCGGTGCTCCGCTCGGACGCGAATTAGGCGAGTGGTTTGCCAAGGTCGGCATTGAAATATATGAAGGCTATGGATTAACCGAGACTTCTCCCCTTGTAGCGATTAACTCTCCTGGACACAATAAGCTTGGAAGCGTTGGGCGGCCGCTGCACAATGTTGAAGTCCGCACTGCCGATGACGGCGAGATACTTGTACGCGGACCGAACGTGGTCCAGGGTTATTGGCGCATGCCCGAGGAGACCCAAGACTCTTTCGATGGGGATTGGTTCAAGACCGGAGACATCGGCAACATCGACGCCGATGGTTTCCTCACGATCACGGACCGGAAGAAGAACCTCATCAAGACGTCAGGCGGCAAGTTTATTGCTCCTCAGCCGATTGAAACTACATTGAAAAGGAACACCCTGATCGCCGAAGCTGCAGTAATCGGCGACCGCCGCAGATTCCCGGCCGTGCTCATTGCTCCGACGTTCGATTTGCTGGAAGCGTGGGCCCACCAGAACCGAATCGCCTTCGATCAGCACGCGGATTTGGTCGCTCACCCGCGCGTCCGGAAGCTCTATGAGGACATTGTGAACGACGTCAACGAGGGTCTTGCGAAATACGAGAAGTTGAAGAAGATATTGATACTTCCAGATGACCTGACGGTTGCGAATGGCACGCTGACGCCAACACTCAAGTTGCGCCGACACCATCTGGAGTCGCAGTACCGCGAGTCCATTGAGCGGCTCTACGCCGAAGATTTGAAGGTTGAACACGCGACCGCCAGCTAGCGTTTGATCAGCACAAGGCCGTTTGCCAGGCGGCTGACCCCAAGCAGATCGGAAGCGCGAAGGTTATTGCACGCCTGCCTTACTTCGCAACTCTTCGAGCAGCGCGTGATGAAAACGATCCGGTGCCTGCAACTGCGGAGCATGCCCCAGATCGGGGAACTCAATCAGCTTGGCGTGCGGAATTTGTGCGGCTGCCGCTTTGCCGAGGGCAGCATAGTTTCCGAGTTTGGCGCGAATTTCCGGAGATGCCAGGTCCTTGCCAATCGCGGTATTGTCCTTATCGCCAACGATGAGCAGCACCGGCATCCGCAGATTTCCAATCTCATAGATCACAGGCTGGGTAAAGATCATGTCATAGAGCAAAGCGGAATCCCAGGCAACCTGTTCTCGCCCAGGACCGCGGTACATTCCAGCCAGCATCTGGACCCAAGGCTCGAAGCTCGGCTCCCAGGTGCCGGCATAATACGTTTCGCGCTCGTAATTGCGGATTCGTTCCGCAGAAGTCTTCAGCTCTCTCTGATACCAGTCATCCACGCTTTGCCATGGAACTCCGCGCGCCTTCCAGTCCTCCAGTCCGATTGGATCTACCAGAACCAGATGCTCAACCTCCGACGGATACATCAGTGCGTAGCGTATTCCGAGCATTCCGCCTGTCGAATGCCCGATCGGCGTTACCTGGCTTATCCCAAGCGAAGTGAGCAGAGCACGAGTGTTCGACGCCAGTTGCTGAAAGCTGAATTGGTATGCGGCGGGCTTGCTCGACTTGCAGAATCCCACCTGGTCCGGCGCGATCACCCGGTAACCCGCCGCGCTGAGCACGCGAATCGTTGGTTCCCATGTTGCTGCGCAGAAATTCTTGCCATGGAGCAACAGCGCAGTTCGTCCGTTTGGCCGCTCGGGCCGAATGTCCATGTAGGCCATCTCAAGCGTCTGACCTTGCGAACGAAACTGGTATTGCGTCACCGGCCAAGGGTACGCGAAGCCCTCCAGTCGAGGTCCATACGACCCGCCGGTGTCAGCCGATGGCTGGGCGGCTACAGACGCTGTGTTCGCGAGAACAAGTATTGCGAGAACTGGTACTAGATGAAGTAGGAGTCTGCGCATGAAAGCCTCTCGATCTGCTCGTCGCTATCTCAGTGCACAGTGGCCGACACATCTATGCAGACTCATCAGCAACTGACATCCGTGCGGCTACGTTATTCGACCGTTACGGATTTCGCCAGGTTACGAGGTTGGTCGACGTCGCATCCGCGGCGAACCGCGATGTGATAGGCGAGCAACTGCAGGGGGACGATTTCGAGAATTGGCAAAAGCAGTTCCGGCGCAGGGGGAACGAAGATCACATGGTCGGCGGCTTCGCTGATTTCCTCGTCACCTTCGGTGGCCAGGGCGATTACACGGCCCGAGCGCGCTTTGACTTCCTTCAAATTCGACATCGTCTTTTCATAGCGCAGCACGGAGCCGGGATCGTTCTTATCCTGAGTGGCAATGATAACGACCGGTAGGTCTTCGTCGATGAGCGCGTTGGGACCGTGCTTCATCTCGCCGGCGGCATAGCCCTCAGCGTGGATGTAGGAGATTTCCTTCAACTTCAGCGCGCCTTCAAGAGCGATGGGGAAGTGAATTCCGCGGCCGAGAAAGAGGAAGTCCTGCACACGCTGGTAGGTGCGGGAGAGCTCATCGAGTTCCTCGTCACGGGAGAGCACTGCTTCCAACCCTCCGGGCAGACGCGAAAGTTCCTGCGCGAGTTTGATGGATTCTTCATCTGAGATGGTGCCGCGTATCTGCCCCAGGCGGAGCGCGAAGAGGAATAGAGCCACCAATTGCGCGGTGAATGCCTTGGTGGATGCAACGCCGATCTCCGGACCTGCGTGGGTGTAAATGGTTCCATCGGCCTCGCGGGCAATCATGGCTCCGACGACATTGCAGATGGCGATGGTCTTGGCTCCGCGAGATTTGGATTCGCGCTGCGCGGCGATGGTATCGGCGGTTTCACCAGACTGGGTGATCACCATCGTCATTTCATCTTTTTCAATCAGCGGATTGCGATAGCGGAATTCGCTGGCGTAGTCGACTTCGACGGGAACGCGCGCAATGCGCTCGATCATATACTTGCCGGCCAACCCGGCGTGCCAGCTGGTGCCGCAGGCGGCAATGTTCAGCTTGCGCAGGTTGCGGAATTCCTCGTCGGAAATATCCATCTGGTCGAGGAAGACCTTACCGGTGTCGAATGAGATGCGTCCCATTGCGGTGTCACGGACAGCGCGCGGCTGCTCATAGATTTCCTTGAGCATGAAGTGCTTGAAGCCGCCCTTCTCCGCCATGATGGGGTCCCATGTGATGTGCTGAACTTCGCGCTGCACTGGCTTGCCATCGAAGTCCGTGAGGGTCACGCCTTCTGGAGTAAGGATTGCGAGGTCGCCATCGCCAAGGAAGAACAGGTCGCGGGTGTGGTACAGGATTGCGGGCACGTCACTGGCGACGAAGTATTCATCTTTTCCCAGACCGATGACGGCGGGCGGGCCATTGCGTGCGGCAATGATCTTGTTCGGCTCGGAGCTGCAAATGACGGCAAGGGCAAAGACACCCCTGAGTTTCTTTACGGTAATGCGCACGGCTTCTTCGAGGGAAATCTTCTTATCCGGATTCTCCAGAATGAAGTACTTCTCGATGAGGTGCGCGATCACCTCGGTGTCGGTCTCGGTCTTGTAGGTGTGGCCTTCTTCGCGTAGCTGCTTTTTGAGCGCGAGGTAGTTCTCAACAATTCCGTTGTGTACCACGACGATGGTTCCGCTGCAATCGCGATGGGGATGCGCGTTCTCTTCACTGGGACGGCCGTGGGTGGCCCAGCGAGTGTGGCCAATGCCGTAGGTGCCGTCGATGGGATTGTGCCGGATGACCTCTTCAAGGTTGCGCAGCTTGCCTTCGGCTCGCCGTATCTGCAGTCCGTTCTCCCCGCCGGCTACCGCGATTCCAGCCGAGTCGTAACCGCGATATTCAAGGCGGCGAAGGCCATCAATGATAACGGGAACAACCTGCTTCTTACCGACGTACCCAACAATTCCGCACATGAGCAACTCCCTGCAAGGAAAGAGAACAGCAGTTTATGGAACCCGCCGCGGCGGGAGGTGTTGCGACACCACTGCCGAGGCTAATCTTCGATTGAAAAGTGAAATTCTTCAATGACCGGATTCGTGAGGACTTCGCGGGCCATGCGCTCGACTTCGGCGCGTGCGGCGTCGCGGTCGAGGCTGCCGTCGAGCGAGAGCTCAAAGTACTTGCCCTGGCGGACATCCGCGACTCCCTTGTAACCCATTTTGGTCAGCGCGCCCTGAATGGTTTTGCCTTGAGGATCAAGGACGCTCTTCTTCATTGAGACGTAAACGTAGGCTTTCATGGATACTCCGATTATACAGCGTGGCCGACGTTCGCTTGTCGGTCGAATTGTGGAAGTCAAAGTCCAAAGAGATCGCGCAGACGCCTAGTCTGGGCTCGACTGACGGGGATTTCCGTTTGCTTCTTGTCGTCCATGCGGATCTGGTAGCTGCTCTTGAACCACGGCACCACTTCCTTGATCCGGTTGATGTTGACTAGAAAAGAGCGGTGCGCGCGCCAGAAGAGGTTTGTGTCAAGCGAGGCGAGCAGTTCTTCCAAGGTGCGGCAGTTGGACTGACCCTCCATGTTCTGCGCCACCACGGTGATCACACCATCTTCAATGGAAGCGAAGCAGATGTCTTTCTGGTCAACCAGGAAGAGGCGGTTATTTGCCTTCAGCAGGATCTTGGTGGTGGTCTGGGGCTTTTGCTGCTCAAGCAACTTCACCAGGGTGTCCAGTTTTTCATGCGGCGCGGCAGCGGAATCCCGCTTTGTTCGGGCCTTCTCAACCGCCTGATAGATGCGCTTCTTGTCGAATGGCTTGAGGATGTAGTCGAGCGCGCTGACTTCAAAGGCCTTTACCGCGTACTGATCGAAGGCCGTGGAGAAGATGATATTGGGCAGCGGAATCTTCTTTTCCAGCAGCTTCTTGATGACGCCGAAGCCGTCGAGGCCCGGCATCTGGACGTCGAGGAAGACGAGGTCGGGTGAAGTTTCCTTGATCAGATTCACGGCTTCTACGCCGTTCTTGCCCTGGCCAATGATGTCGAGATCCTCGACATCGCGCAGCAGATAGCTGAGTTCATCGCGCGCAAGCTGTTCATCGTCCACGATAATGACGGATAGCGACATGTGGCGTCCTCAAGCAGTACAGACGAGTATAGAACGCCAAAGGATGCGGAGAAAGCGCCTGTGTCATTTTTGCAACGGGAGCTAAGCGCCTGTGCCGTACACTAGACAAGTATGAGCGAAGTGATCTACGGCATCCATGCCATTGGCGAAGCACTGAAGCGCGGAGGACGGCGCTTTGATTACGTGGCGGTCTCACGAGACCGCACCGACAACCGTTTACAGGGCATCCTCGACGACTGCCGCGCGCAGGGCATCAGCGTGCGCTTTGTGCCGCGCGAGGATATTGACCGCGAAACCCGCACTAATACCCATCAGGGCGTGATGGCCATTACCTCGCGCAAGGAATACACCGGCGTGGAGGAACTGCTGGAGCAGAAGCACGGCGAATACAGCTTCCTGCTGGTGCTGGATGGCGTGGAAGACCCGCACAATCTGGGCGCGCTGATTCGTTCTGCGGATGGCGCAGGCGTGGATGGCGTGATTATCCCCGAGCGCCGTGCCGCGGGCATCACGGGCACGGTGGTGAAGGCTTCGGCCGGAGCCAGCGAGCATCTCAGCGTAGCGCGGGTCGTCAACATTGCCCGGACTCTTGATGAGTTGAAGGCCGAGAACGTGTGGGTGGTGGGCCTGGACGAACGCGGCGAGAAGAGCTACGACGAGCTGGATTACAACATGAACTGCGCCATCGTGATGGGCGCGGAAGGCAAGGGCCTGCACGACCTGGTGCGGCGCAAATGCGACCTGTTGGTTTCCATCCCGATGATGGGCGCGGTTTCGTCGCTGAACGTCTCCGTGGCAGGCGGCATTGTGATGTACGAGGTGCAGCGGCAGCGCCGCCAGGCTAAGAAGCCCGTTGTGGCTGCGAAGAAGCCTGCCAAGAAGCGGAAAGAGGAGTAGTCTTGCGCCGCGTCGCGCTCTTTCTGTTGTTCAGCCTGCTGACTACTCTGCCGGCATTCGCCGTGGACCGCAATGCATTCACTTTTACCCGCTACGATCTGCGGGTCAGGGTTGATCCGCATCAGCACGGGTTGTCGGCGGAAGGCTCGGTGGAGTTGCGCAACACCTCGAAAACTCCCCAGCGTGAAGCTGTGCTGCAGATCTCGAGCTCACTGCACTGGCTGTCGATTCTGGCTGGTACAGATGAGGTGGAGTGGCTGCAACAGACCTATACCAGCGACATAGACCACACAGGCGCACTCAGCGAAGTCATCATCAAGCTTGATCAGCCGGTTCAGCCCGGGGAGAGTGTGCGCCTGAACGTGCGCTACTCCGGCACGGTGACCAAGGACGCAACGCGACTGGAGCGGATCGGTACACCTCCGCAGACTGCCCGGCGCAGCGACTGGGACGAGATCAGCGAGGGTTTTACGGCGCTGCGCGGAGCTGGCTTTGTGGTCTGGTATCCGGTAGCGATGGAGGCGGCGAATCTGGCCCAGGGCAACGAGCTCTTCGAGACGTTGCAGGGCTGGCGTGAACGTGAAGCCGAGTCTGTGCTGCATGTGCAAATCAGTCGCGTCGCATTGCCCGAGGGTGACGAGAGCAAGTTCTTGTTCGTGACGAATGCTCCTGAGGCAAAGCCCGGCACCGAAGTCAAGGCCGAGTTCCAGGGAGCGGAGCCGGTGATTGCCTTGCTGGAGGATCCCGCCGAGAGCACGGACCGGCCGAGGGTGGCGGCTTACTACACGGCGGCCCATACGAACTTTGCGCGTGATTACATGGCGGCGGCGGAAAAGGTGATTCCGGACCTGGAGAGTTGGTTCGGCACGCCGAAGAGCAAAGTGGTTCTGGTGGAGTTGACGGACCCCAACGCGCTGCCCTACGACGCGGGAGCATACTATTTCGCGCCGATGCGCAAAGTGGTTCCAGCTGCGGCCGAGGTAGCGCTGGCGCGTCCAGTGGTGCACGCCATGGTGGATTCCGGGCGGCCGTGGATTCGCGAGGGGCTTGCCGCGTTCGGGCAGGCGCTGGTGCGCGAACACCAGGGTGGACGACGAGCGGCGATTGCATACCTGGGACAGTTTTCGGCAGCGCTGGAGGTAGCGGAGGCGCAGTCCCACGGCACCGTCGTGGCAGGGGAGAGCAGCGACAAGCAACTTGCCTCCACCGGTTTGCAGCCGCTCATTACGACTTCCGACGAAGTGTTCTTCCGGACCAAGGCCGCCTATGTGTGGTGGATGCTGCGCGACATGGTGGGCGAGCGTCCATTGCAGTCAGCGCTGGCGCACTATCACGCGGCAGATGACCGGGAGAGCGGATACATGCAGCATCTGCTCGAGGCGCAGCTTCCTGAGAAGCGCAGCTTGGAAACGTTCTTCGACGATTGGGTTTATCGCGACCGCGGCCTGCCTCAGCTTAAGGTGGATTCCGCTTACGTTCGCAAGACACTAAGAGAGCAGACCGTAACGGCAGTGACGATTGAGAACCTGGGCGAAGCTGGCTGCGAGGTTCCGGTATCAGTGCGCTCGGGCAACGGAGAGAACAACGTTCGCGTGCTGGTTCCGGCCAAGGGAAAGACGGTGGTGCGCGTGCCCTTCGAGTCGGTGCCGGAAGAGGCCGAAGTGAACGATGGCAGCGTGCCAGAGTCGGAGCGCCGCGACAATGTGATTCCCGTAACGACCGCTCCTCCCGCCGAGCACTAAACGCTCATCGCAACTTTTGTGGGCGAGGTTTATGGTTATGAGTTGTCGGGAGAGATGCTGAAATTCCCAGGGGGAGAATTGTGAGCTACATTCAATTCCTCGGTGCAGCAGGTACGGTTACAGGTTCCAAACATCTCATCAGCACATCCACAGAAAATGCAGGAGAAGACAGCGGTTTCAAACTGCTGGTGGACTGCGGACTTTTCCAAGGCCAAAAGGAATGGCGGCTGAAGAACTGGACGGATCTTCCGGTCCCGCCGAGTGAGGTGCACGCCGTCATTCTTACGCACGCCCACCTTGACCACTGCGGATGGATTCCCCGGCTGTATAAAGAAGGCTTTAACGGAACGATCTACGCTACTCCGGCGACGGTCGATCTGTGCGGCATCATTCTGCCTGACTCAGGCTATCTGCAGGAAGAAGACGCGGCATTTCACAATAAGCGGAAGAGTTCCAAGCACTCACCGGCCCTGCCGCTTTACACCATGGAGGAGGCACAACGCTGCCTCTCGCGCTTCAAGGCTGTCCCCTTTGGCGAAACCGTACAACTCTCCAACGACATCAGTTTTCGCTTTGTGCGGGCGGCGCACATTCTGGGTTCGGCGATGGCCGAGATTACACTCACAACAGCAGGAACACGCCGCCTGCTGCTGTTTACCGGCGACATTGGACGGATGCGCAACAACACCGTCGCGCCGGGCAAGGTGGTTCACTCGGGACCAACCGAGGGGGAATCACCGGATGTGCTGGTGATGGAGTCCACCTACGGAAACCGCCATCATCCTCATGATGACGTGATGCCGGAGCTGGCGGCGCTGATCCAGAGCACGGTGAAGCGTGGCGGGAGCATTGTGGTTCCGGCGTTTGCTGTGGAGCGCACCCAGAAGTTCCTATTCCTGCTCAAGGAACTGATGGAGGAGAACCGGATTCCGCGGATTCCGGTTTATGCCGACTCGCCAATGGGCATTCACGCAGTGCAGATCTTCCTCAAGCACAGTGAAGAATTCAGCCAGGAGACGCGGGAGATGATCTCACGGCACGGCTCACCGCTCAAGTGGCCTGGCTTCCACTTTGCCAGCACAGCACAGGAATCGAAGCAGATCAACGAGAGCCACTTTCCATCGATCATCGTGAGCTCGAATGGAATGTGCATGGGAGGCCGCATTCAGCATCATCTGATCCAGCGCCTGCCAGACCCGCGCAACCTCGTGCTGTTCATCGGTTACCAGGCTATGGGAACGCGCGGGCAGCAGATCAAGGAAGGAGCGCGCGAGGTGAAGATATTCGGCGAGATCGTCCCGGTTCGAGCACAGGTTGCCGCGCTTGAACAGTTCAGCGATCACGCCGATGTGGACGAACTGCTGGAGTGGCTGCACAGCTTCAAGAAGACTCCGCAGAGCACGCACATCGTTCACGGCGAGCCGGATTCAGCCGAGGCGCTACGTCAGGAAATCAGCAAGCAACTCGGCTGGGCGGTGAATACGGCGCACTACATGGAGAAGGATCCGATTCAATAGCGGCTGATTTCTGACAACGAAGGAGCATCTTAAAGCGAATGAGAATGAAGAAACGGAATCTGTTCCTGTTGGGCATCGTGCTGGCATCGGCTGCGGTCTATGCCTATTCCGCCAGCCGCGCGAGCGATCTGGAGACGGTGCCCCGCGTGGAGCTTTCTCGCTACCTGGGGCGCTGGTATGAGATTGCCCGCTATCCCAACTGGTTTGAGAAGAAGTGTGACCGCGATGTGAGCGCGACGTACGCGCTGCGCGAGGACGGTCGGCTAAGCGTGATGAACTCTTGCGTAAAAGTGGACGGCAGCCGCAGCGAGAGTACTGGCTGGGCCAAGGTCGCCGATCCGGCGACAAATGCGAAGCTGAAGGTCACATTCTTTTGGCCGTTTTTCGGCGATTACTGGGTGCTGGAGCTGGGAGAGAACTACAAGTACGCAGTGGTGGGCGAGCCGAGCCGCAAGTATCTGTGGATTCTGAGCCGCACGCCGCAGATGAGCGAAGAACAGTATCGGGCGATCACCGCCAAACTTGCCGCAAAAGGCTATGACGCTTCCAAACTGGTGCGTGTGCAACAGACGCAGAGATGAATTGCTCCTAAGATCAAATAAAATAACATGTTACGAAGGTTGCGCAGGTCGGGGAGGAAAGGCCCCCTCCCCCCCCTATATTTCCCGTCAAAAATTTGAAAACACGGTAGTTAGAGGCGCTTACAGGGGCCTGCATGCTCCTACCTTCAGAGTAGCAAATTCGAGTGGCACTCCCCTCAGGCGCGGAGAACTCTATCAATTGTGGAATCAATAGACTGGCCGCAATGGGGGAGAAAGTTTGCTTGACATGGCTCGAAAGGAGCCGGTTTTGGGGCGTGAACGGGGTTCTGCCAAAGCTCAACATGGCAGATACGTGGCCAGCATTGTTTTCTCCTTCAAAGAGTGAGGGCTTCGATAGCTTTTTCGCCATTGGGAATTGCATGCGATGCAAGCGCCGGTATGTTCATGCCCTGAGCCCGTATGGTCTGGACATCATTGATTCCGATGAAGCCTAGAATCTGACGGAGGTATGGTTCCACGGTATCCCACGACTTCCACGGCTCCTCAGTAAAGACTCCGCCAGACGCGAGTACCAGGATTGCCTTCTTTCCTTTGGCTAACCCCTCGACTCCTGCGCCCGCATACTGGAATGTCTTCCCCGCTCGCACAATGTGATCAATCCATGCCTTCAACGAAGATGGCATACCGAAATTCCACATCGGCGAGGCGATCACCAGCAGGTCGGACGATAATACTTCATCGGCGAGCCGGTCTGAGAGTCGGCGCACTTCCTTCAAGGATTCTGCCTCGGTCTCGTCTTTCGTTGAGATAGCCTTCACCGTGAGTTGATCCAGGTTCGGTAGAGGGGCTCTGGCCAGATCATGCTCAATGAGCTTTGCTTCCGGATACAGGGCTCTCAGGCGCTCTCTCAATTTAGCTGTCAATTGACGGCTGGCAGACTCAGTTCCACGCGGGCTCGATTCGATGATCAGAATTTGCTTCATTCAGGTTCATCCTTTCCAATTCCAGATGTACATGGATGAGCGTTTCGCGGTCTTGTACATTTGGGGCATAGTTAGCACATTCGAATCACTCATCGCCGGAATGGTGCGCTCCGAAAAATGCGACTTATGTCATCAGGGCGGACTCCAACATCTGTGGAGGAGAAATGATCAGCGACCCGAATGACCGCTCAAAATCGTTCGATATTCCCGGCTTCGTGAGCGAGAGCCGTCCCGAGCTTCAAGAGGTCCGTTCGATTTCACGTCGCTCAGATCCGCCGCTCTTCTTTGCCAGGTATCGACACGACAGACCGAATCTCGGATTGCTTGAACCCACGCCCTTGGCGGATCAGGTCACGGTGGCGGTGGAATTGCGTCCGTTCAGGCCGATCAATGTGTTTTGCGATGGCCGTCACAAGCGGAAGCCTGCGTCTAAGCCCGGGGCATTGGCTCTGTACGACTTACGCAAGTCCTGGTGTGCAGACATTCGAGATCCTTTTGACAACCTGAGTGTCTACATACCGCACAGCAGTTTTCGAGATTTTGCAGAGGAGCGCGGCAGTAGCTTCCTCGACTTGCGCTATGACGTTGAGGAAGTCCGCTATGACGAAGTAATGCTGCACCTGATACAGGCGATGCTGCCTGTGTTGGAAAGGCCGCAAGAGGTCAATACTCTCTATCTGGACTCCCTGTTTCTCGCGATACGCGACCACATTGCTGCTTCATATGGCACGTTCCACAAGAAGACAACGCAGAGAGAGTGGGGCCTGACTGCCCGACAGCTCCGTCATGCTTTGGAATACATTGAAGCCAATCTATGTGAAGATCTCAGCCTCTCCGACATCGCCGACGCGTGTGCCGCTTCAGTCAGCTCGCTTGGTCGCGGGTTCAGAACAGCGTTGGGCGTATCGCCTCATCGTTGGGTACTGAACCGGCGAATTGCATTGGCGCAGCGCTTGGTTTACGAAGGCGCTATGCCGCTGAGTGAGGTTGCTATCTGTTGCGGGTTTGCCGATCAAAGCCATCTGACGCGGGTGTTTGCGCGGCACGCTGGTAGCTCTCCAACTACGTGGCGGCGTAAGACCCAACGCTGAGCAGACGCACGAGCCGTGGCGATGCGAGGGCTTATTACGGGTTTCGGTGGACGACCTCGAACGAATACCCGTCTGGATCGAGTACGTCGGCCGCGTAATAATCCGCAGTGTATTCCGTTCGAATTCTTGGTGAAATATTGTCCTTGGCGCCAGCGGAGAGCGCTGCTTTGTAGAATTCGTTGACCTTGTCCTGACTTTCTGCGCGGAAGCCCCAGTGAAGGGAGTCTGGGTCAGGATTGCCCTGTTTGAGCCAAAAGAAAGCTCTTCTGCCATCACCAAAACCCCAAAGGTCGGGGTGATCACCTTTGCCCTTATAAGGCAGGAAAAAACTGATGTTAAGTGGTTTCAAGGCCGTCTCGTAAAACGCTAAAGAACGTTCGACATTGCTGACGGTCAGAATCAGATGGGTCAACATGGATTTTCTCCTTCAGACTTCGGGGGGCAATGGTCCTACAGCCCACCTCCAGATGTATCGGCGTGTATGCTCCTCCGTCTTGTTCATTTTGGGCACTGTTGGGACGATCTGGTCAATCATCGGGGAGGCGTGCGCCATGAACTTGGGTTTACAAGGAGCGTTTAACCGCGTGGGGTTGAGGGCTGGGCCAAGGAACTGAACGCCCCAGAGTTGGAACTGCGCCAACTCTGGGGCAGCTGGGGGCTGCGGAATCCGCTTTGTGCTTTTCGGGGGCGGCTAATATAATCATCCGTTCTTAGCGCGGCGGCGGGAACCGCTGCGGTATTCCTTTGGACAGGCAGAGAATTGGCGGACACAGGGGTTGGGGTGTGCCTTTGCCATGCAATCTACATGCAATCTACTGGATGATGCGAGCGCAAAACGCTTGCAGAGTCTCAACGGTTCTATCAAGCAGAAGCGACCGCATTTTGCTGTGAGAAATCACAAATGAGAATGTACCTATGAAAATTCACGAGTACCAGGCGAAAGCGATTCTCTCGAAGTATGGGGTAGCGGTGCCACGAGGCACGATGGTTGAGTCGCGCGAAGCGGCAGAACGCGCCGCGAAGGACCTCATGGATGCAGGCGCCACCGGGGTGGTGGTGAAGGCGCAGATTCACGCTGGAGGCCGCGGCATGGGTGGCGGCGTGAAGATTGCCAAGGGCTACGAACAGGCTGCGGAGCTGGCGGGAAAGATTCTGGGAATGCAACTGGTGACTCACCAGACCGGACCCGAAGGAAAGAAAGTCAGGCGGTTGCTGATTGAAGAGACTCTGCCAATTGCCAACGAACTGTACCTGGGCATCGTGCTGGACCGCGCAGTTTCGCGCCCGGTGTTCATGGCATCGAAGGCGGGCGGAATGGAGATCGAAGTGGTGGCGGCCAAGGACCCGGATGCCATCATCAAGGAGTACATCGATCCGGCGGTTGGCTTCCAGGCTTTCCAGGCGCGCAAGATCGCGTTCAAGCTGGGATTGAAGCCGGAGTTCATTGGACCTGCGGTGAAGTTCATGATGGCTCTGTACAAGGCTTACGAGGAGACAGACGCCTCGCTGTTTGAGATCAATCCATTTATCACCACGACAGATGGCCGGGTGTTCGCCCTCGACGCAAAGGTGAACTTCGACGACAACGCGCTCTACCGGCATCCAGAGCAGAGGGAACTGCGCGACATCACCGAGGAAGATCCGCTCGAGGTGGAAGCCAGCAAGTACAACCTGAACTACATCAAGCTGGACGGCACCGTGGGCTGCATGGTGAACGGCGCTGGACTGGCGATGGCCACGATGGACATCATCAAGTTTGCAGGCGGCGAACCGGCGAACTTCCTGGATGTGGGCGGCGGCGCGAATGCGGAGCAGGTGACGCACGCGTTTGAGATTCTACTGGCCGACAAGAACGTGAAGGCTGTGCTGATCAACATTTTTGGCGGGATTCTGCGAGTGGACACTTTGGCCAACGGCGTGGTGGAAGCGGCGAGGAAGACGAACATCCAGTTGCCGATTGTGCTGCGGTTGGAAGGCACGAATGTCGAAAAGGGCAGGGAGATTCTACAGGCCAGCGGAATGAACTTTATTGTGGCGCAAACCATGAAAGACGCGGCGGAGAAAGTTGTTGCCGCGGCGGCGGGGAGATAAGCGATGAGCATTCTTGTAGATCAGAACACGCGATTGATCGTGCAGGGCCTCACCGGCCGCGAAGGAACTTTCCACGCCAAGGCTTGCGCGGACTATGGAACGAAGGTTGTGGGCGGTGTAACGCCGGGGAAGGGCGGCACCACTCACGAGGGCTGGCCAGTATTCAACACGGTCGGCGACGCGGTGGAAGGCGCAAAGGCGAACGCCACTGTGATCTTTGTGCCACCGCCATTTGCGGCTGACGCCATCATGGAAGCGGTGGATGCAGAGATTCCGCTGATTGTGTGCATCACGGAGGGAATCCCGGCGCGGGATATGGTTACGGCCTGGCGTTACATGGAAGGGAAGAAGTCACGGCTGATCGGGCCGAACTGCCCGGGCATCATTTCTCCGGGTAAGTGCAAGATCGGAATCATGCCGGGAAATATTCACCGCGAGGGAAGAATCGGAATTGTGTCGCGCTCGGGCACGCTGACATATGAGGCGGTGCACCAGGTTTCACAACTCGGGATGGGACAGTCAACGGCCATCGGAATCGGCGGCGATCCCATTATTGGCACGAACTTTGTGGATGCGCTATCGCTGTTTGAGGCCGATCCGGAAACGGACGCCATCATCATGATCGGCGAGATTGGCGGCAACGCGGAAGAGACGGCTGCAGAGTACATCAAGGCCCACGTGAAGAAACCGGTGGTGAGCTTTATCGCCGGACAGACGGCGCCTCCGGGGCGTCGTATGGGACACGCGGGTGCCATCATTAGCGGCGGCAAGGGCACGGCTGAAGAGAAGTTCAAGGCTCTGAAGGCAGCCGGAGTGCACATTGTGAAGTCTCCGGCGCTGATGGGCGAAACGCTGATGGAAGCGTTGGGTGTGAAGCACTAACGCCACGATGAATGGGAAGCTGTTAAGCTGGTACCGGCCGTTCGGCTGGCCAGCTTGGCAGCCCTCGCACAGTACACACACAAGTCAGGAATAATTATGGAAACTTTGCAACGTACGCTTGCCATTGTGAAGCCCGACGCAGTAGCCAAGGGCGCAGCCGGCGATATCATCGCCACCATTGAGAACAACGGATTCCGCATCATCGGAATGAAGATGCTGCACCTGAAGAAGGCCCAGGCATCGGCGTTTTATGCGGTCCACGTGGGCAAACCATTTTTCGATTCGCTGGCCGCATTCATGACCTCCGGACCGGTGGTTGTGCTGGCGCTGGAGAAGTCCAACGCAATTGCTGACTGGCGCAAACTGATGGGCGCAACGAACCCGGCGAATGCCGAAGCAGGCACCATCCGTAAGAAGCACGCCGAAAGCATCGAGAAGAACGCAGTGCACGGCTCGGACGCGGAAGATACCGCGCGCTTCGAGCTGAGCTTCTTCTTCTCCGGATACGAACTGGCGAAGTAGTTCCCCGATGCGAACAGGAAGCGGTGCGGGGATTAACCTGCACCGCTTTTTCTGTGCTTTTCCATCCGCACAGTGTGGAGCGGTGGGCTCGTGCTAGGCTATGGCGATGTTGGCAATTATGGATAACGGGAGAGACGCGTGCAGATAGTGGCTGGAGTCGACCTTGGTGGAACCGCGATCAACTACACCCTGGTCAACAAGGAAGAGAAGTTCCTCGTCGAGGGACTGTGCGAGCACCCGGCACTGACGAAACAAGGTCCGGATGTGTGCCTGCAGCAGATTGAGGACGGGTTGGCGATTGCCGCGAAGCTGGCGGGCGTTGCGCTGGACGACATTGTGGCCGTGGGTCTGGATACGCCCGGTCCGGCGAGTGCGGCGGGAGTGCTGAGCGCGCGCGGCTCGACAAACTTCATGCACGAAAAGTGGAAGGGCTTCGATATTCGCGAGGCGATGGCTCATAAGCTGGGGCGTCCTGTGACGTATTTGAATGATGCGAACGCCGGGGCCTTGTGGGGGCACTTCTCGCTCTTCGGAGCGAACAGCAAAGAGACATCCATTTCTATTGTGATCGGGACAGGTACGGGCGGTGGCGTGATCATCGAAGGCAACGTGCTGAAGGGCCGTGTGGGCTTCGGTGGAGAGTTGGGACACGCGCTGGTTCCGTATCAGTCGATTCCTGGCATTGAGGGGATGGTGCCGCATTGCAACTGTGGACGCGTGGGAGACCTGGAATCACTGGCCTCACTGACGGCGATTGAAAGAACGTTGCTGCCGTACTTTCTAAAGAAACGCCCTGGGCACGAGTTGAGCAAAGTCAGCGATGCTCACAAGGCTGCGATTGCGGTGCGCGGCATGGCTGACAAGGGCGACGAACTGTGCCTTGATATCTTCCGGGTGCAGGCGCACGCGATAGGGTTGTTCTGCGACGTGATGGTGAACACGTTCGATCCGGATGCATTCATCGTGGGCGGCGGCGTACTGGAGGCGAGCCCGGAGTTCGGCAAATGGTTCCTGGATGAGGTCAGGAAGGGAATGGGGACACAGCGCGAAGAGCAAGCGGGGATTCCGATTTACTCGATGCCAAACGGAGATACAGCGGGCGCTCGTGGAGCGGCGATTGAGGCTCTGACGATGGCGCGAGCCACGGGGTTGATGTAGAGAACCTGGGGCGGGTAGGTGACCTTGGGACGGCGCGGAAGAGGTGAGCGGGGTAGGGGTCTTTCGCTGCGCTCAAGATGACACTTCAAAACAAGAACAAAGCAAATCAAGAGCAGAGCAAATCAAAAGCAGAGCAAATCAAAATCAAAATCAAGAACAACAGCCCCACTCAACGGAATGTTGAGTGGGGCTGTTGTTGGTTTCTGCCTGTTTGAAAGAGCTAGAGCAGGTCGGACAGCGAGGCGAAGGGCTTGCCCTGCGACTCGGCGACTCCTTTGAAGGTGATCTTGCCGTCATAGGTGTTGACGCCATCGTAGATGTCCTTGTCAGAGCGCAGAGCCGCTTGGATGCCGTGGTTTGCGAGCTTCATGACGTAAGGGAAGGTGGCGTTGGTGAGGGCAAGAGTTGAGGTGTGGGGAACGGCGGCGGGGATGTTGGTGACACAGTAATGCACGACGCCGCATTCGGTGTAAGAAGGGTTGCTATGCGTGGTGGGGTGGGCGGTTTCTACGCAGCCTCCCTGGTCAATGGCAACATCGACGATGACCGCGCCCTTCTTCATCTGGCTGACCATCTGGCGGGTGACGATCTTCGGTGCGGTTGCGCCAGGGATTAGGACTCCGCCGATGACGAGGTCGGACTCCTGAACGGCCCGTGTGAGGTTGTAGGAGTTGGATGCGAGGGTGTAGAGGCGGCCATTGAAGATGTCATCCAGCTCACGCAGGCGGTTGAGGTTCAGGTCAACGATGGTGACCTTTGCGCCGAATCCCATCGCCATGCGGGCGGCATTGGTGCCGACGATTCCTCCGCCGATGACGCAAACGTTGGCTGGTGGCACGCCCGGAACGCCGCCGAGGAGCAATCCGCGCCCGCCGTGTTCGGTCTGGAGGTAAGCGGCTCCAACCTGGACAGACATGCGGCCAGCGACTTCAGACATTGGAGTCAGCAGAGGCAGCGCACCGAAGCGGTCGCGAATGGTTTCATACGCGATGCCGGTAACTTTCTTGTTCAGGAGGTGATCGGTGAGCTCTGGAGCCGGGGCGAGGTGCAGATAGGTGAACAGAGCGAGGCCGTCGCGGAAGTAGGAATACTCGGCGGGCACAGGCTCTTTCACTTTGACAATCATCTCGGCAGCAGCCCAGACCGGAGCTGCAGTGGGAACGATTTCGGCACCGGCAGCGATGTATTCACCGTCAGGGAAGGCCGATAGCTCTCCGGCCGAGGCCTGAATGAGCACCCGGTGGCCGGCATCAACCAGGGCTTTTGCACCGGCAGGAGTCACGCCGACGCGGGTTTCGTGATCTTTGATCTCTTTGGGAACGCCAACTATCAAGCGGTGCCACCTTGTGTCTTGAAGTCATCCGGCGAAAGCCGGACGCCGCCCTACATCTTAGTCGCCGAGGTGCCTATATGTCAGGTGGAAGGGGCGAAAGAAGAGGGAGCCTCCAGGCCGGGGCCGATATGGTAGGCTTTTCAATGGTGCGGTGTGTGCCACGTTGGCCCCGCAAGAATGTGAAACGACCGGGATAACGCCGGTAAGTATCTGAAGGATAAAGCATTGATCAATTCTTTGATTGCCAAGGTTTTCGGAACTCACAATGAGCGCGAAGTGAAGAAATTGCTGCCGCGCGTAGCGCGCGTCACTGCGCTGGAGCCCGAAATAAGCAAGCTGACCGATTCCGAGTTACGCGGCAAGACCGATGAGTTCCGGCGTCGGGTGCAGGAACGGATGGCCCTGTTACAGGAACCGGCCGAAGAAGAGCTGGACGCGGACCGGCGCAAGCTCTGGGAAAAAGAGCAGCACGCCGCGATTGAAGAGGTGCTGGATTCACTGCTGGAAGAGGCGTTTGCGGTGGTACGCGAAGCAGGAAAGCGCGCGCTCAACATGCGCCACTTCGATGTGCAACTGATCGGCGGAATGGTGCTGCACAGCGGACGGATCTCCGAGATGAAGACCGGTGAAGGCAAGACGCTGGTAGCAACGCTGCCGGTGTACTTGAACGCGATAGCCGGACGCGGAGTTCACGTGGTGACCGTGAATGACTACCTGGCCAAACGCGACTCAGAGTGGATGGGCAAGCTGTACAGCTTCCTGGGACTGACGGTGGGCGTCATCGTCCACGACCTGGACGACGACCAACGCAAAGCGGCCTATGGTTCAGACATCACTTACGGAACCAACAACGAGTTCGGCTTCGACTACCTGCGCGACAACATGAAGTTTGACCTGAAGGAATGTGTGCAGCGCGGGCACTTCTTCAGCATCGTCGACGAAGTGGACTCGATCCTGATCGATGAGGCGCGCACACCGCTGATTATCAGCGGAGCCAGCGAGGAGTCGACAGACAAGTACGCGAAGATCAACGTGATCATTCCCAAGATGGTGGCGGGCGAAGAGCTGCCGGGGAACGAGCCGAACGAGAAGATTTACACCGGCGACTTTGTGATCGACGAGAAACACAAGAACACGATGATCACCGAGGCGGGCTGGGAGAAGGCAGAAAAGCTGCTTGGAATTGACAACATCGCGGACCCGGAAAACTGGGACTTGAAGCATCACGTGGAAGTGGCAGTGAAGGCGCACCACCTGTACAAGCGCGATGTGGAATACGTGGTGAAGGACGGCGAAGTGCTGATCGTGGACGAGTTCACTGGCCGCCTGATGCCGGGGCGCCGCTGGTCTGATGGACTTCACCAGGCGGTGGAGGCCAAGGAGGGCGTGAAGATCGAGCGCGAGAACCAGACGCTGGCGACGATCACCTTCCAGAACTACTTCCGCATGTACAAAAAGCTGGCCGGTATGACGGGCACGGCGGAGACGGAAGCGGCGGAATTCGACAAGATCTACAAGCTGGAAGTGGTGGTGATTCCGACCAACCAGCCGATGCTGCGCAAGGAAAACAAGGACGTGGTTTACCGCACAGAGAAGGAAAAGTATTTTGCGGTGGCCGATGAGATTGCGCGCATTCACGAGTCGTTGCAACCGGTGCTGGTAGGCACCACGTCGATTGAAAAGTCAGAGCGGCTGAGCGAACTGCTGAAGAAAAAAGGCATCAAGCACGTTGTGCTGAACGCAAAGTACCACGAGCGCGAAGCCGAGATTGTGGCGCAGGCGGGCCGCTATGGAATGGTGACTATCGCCACCAACATGGCAGGCCGCGGCACGGACATTCTGCTGGGCGGCAATGCGGAGTTCATGTCCAAGCAGGAGGCCTTGAAACGCGGACTGGCAACGGCGGTAAAAGCTGTGGCAGGTGGCGTTGAGGCAAGGCCAGACGATCCGACAACGGCTTACTGGTACTACCAGGGACAGGAGTTCAGCATTCCGGCCGAGACCTGGGCGGAGCTGATGACCAAGTACAAGGCCGAGACCGATGTTGAACATGCCAACGTGATTGGCGCGGGCGGATTGTTCATCCTGGGAACGGAACGGCACGAATCGCGGCGCATTGATAACCAGTTGCGTGGACGCGCGGGCCGCCAGGGCGATCCGGGTGCGTCACGCTTCTTCCTTTCACTGGAAGATGACTTGATGCGCATCTTCGCCAAGGAGTGGGTCTCAAACCTGCTGCGGCAGCTTGGCATGGAAGAAGGCGTGCCGATTGAGTCAGGGCTGATTACGCGCAGAATCGAGGCCGCACAAAAGGCGGTGGAGGCCCAGAACTTTGAGGCCCGCAAACATCTGCTTGAGTACGACGATGTGATGAACAAGCAGCGCGAGGCCGTGTATGGGTTGCGTCGCCAACTCCTCGAGGGAAATGAGCAGAAGGAACTGATTCAGCAGGACTATGTGCGCGATCTGCTGGGCGGCATCCTGGAGAAGTTCGCGGGTGAGCAGACGCATCCGGAAAACTGGGACGTTGCCGGGCTGAAGGCAGAAGTGTACGGGCGCTTTGGCGTGGACTTCCTGGCCGAGGGCATAGATCCAAAACAGCTGAACCACCACGAACTGGGCGACGCGATTTTTAATCGCCTGATTGCTCGTTATGACGCCAAAGAGAAACTGATTGGCGCCGACGCGATGCGCCATCATGAGCGCGTGATCATGCTGAGCGTGCTGGATCAGCTCTGGAAGGATCACCTGCTGCTGATGGACCACCTGAAGGAAGGCATCGGGCTGCGTGGCTACGGGCAGCATGATCCGCTGGTGGAGTACAAGCGCGAGTCGTTCACCTTGTTCGAAGAGATGATGGAACACTTCGAGGAGGAGACGGTGCGCTACCTGTACATGATGCGGGTGGTGGACGAGAACGGCGACGAGATCAGCTATGCGGTCGCCATGCCGACTGGCGCCCCTCTCGACGCAGAGCCGGCGTTGCAGTACTCTGCCGCAGTTGCCGGTGGAGAGCACGAGGAAAGCCAAGGGCCACGGCGGATGCAGACCTCTCTGGACGATGTGGAGAGGCAGTTTCAGCGGCGCAAGGCACGAGAGCTGGAACAGGCACGGCGGGCAGGTGCCGGTCCGGCGGAGGCCGTGCAGCAGGTCATTCGCGGAGAAAAGGTGGGGAGGAATGATCCCTGTCCCTGCGGAAGTGGCAAGAAATACAAGAAATGCCACGGTGCCAATGAGTAAGCGTGAATTTTCCAGTATGGATTTCGGATCCGCCCCCAAAAGGGGCGGTTTCTTTTGGCTGGAACAGAAACCCGGCTCCGTCTACCGGGTTTGCACCATCTCAGAAGATGGCAATTACATTCTGCGGGCATGATGCACGCGTTTGAAAATATGAGGAGAACGATGAAGCGATCCCTGCGGTTCAGATTACTGATTATGGTTTCAGCCCTGATCATCAGCGGCATGGCATTTGCGCAAGAGGGATATCAGGATCCTTCGGGCGATCCGCCGAGCCGGGTGATGCGGCTGCAATACATGGACGGACAGGTTTCTCTCCAGCCGGGTGGAGTGGACGACTGGGTTCCGGCGAACCAGAACCGGCCTCTGACGACGGCGGATCGAATCTGGGTGGATGCTGGCGGCCGGGCGGAACTCACGATGGCCTCGGCGGCGATGCGTCTTGGAAGCGAGACCAGCGTCACGCTGACAAACCTGGATGATCAGACAGCACAGATTGAGATGGATCAGGGCACGCTGGAGCTATCGGTGCGGTTCCTGAATCCGGGAGAGATTGTGGAAGTGGATACCCCGAACTTTGCCTACACGGTGGAGCGCCCGGGGCAGTACCGCTTTGACGTGTATCCAGACCAGGATCAGAGCTGGGCCACAGTGCGGCGGGGCGATGGCGAAGCGACGGGACAGGGCAACGCAGTGAGGGTGGGAAGCGGCCAGCAGTTCCGCTTCAGCCAGGGACAGTCACTCGCATACCAGAATTACGGAGCTCCCAGACCGGACGGATTTGAAGATTGGTGCGCTGTCCGTGAGCGTCGGGAGATTTCCTCGCCCTCGGCGCAGTATGTAGCCGCTGGAACGATCGGCTATGAAGACCTGGATGATAACGGCGTATGGGAGCCTGCACCGGAGTATGGATCGGTGTGGTACCCGAGGGTGCACGAGGGCTGGGCTCCTTATCGCGAGGGGCATTGGGCCTGGGTAGAGCCATGGGGTTGGACTTGGGTGGATGACGCGTCCTGGGGTTTTGCTCCGTTCCACTATGGCCGCTGGGCACAGATTGGCGGACGTTGGGGGTGGATTCCCGGACCGATGGGAGTGCGCCCGGTGTACGCTCCGGCGCTAGTGGCCTGGGTTGGTGGGCCGAGCTTTGGAGTTTCGGTGGGCATTGGTGGCGGAGTGGGATGGTTCCCACTGGGCTGGCATGATCCGTTCATTCCGTCTTACCACGTGAGCCCGGTGTACGCGCGCAATGTGAACGTGTCGAACTCGCGCGTGGTCAACGTGACGGTGATCAACAACTACTACACAACAACCAACGTGAACGTTCGCAATACGACGATCAACAACATTCAGTATGAGAACGCAAGAGTGAATGGCGCGGTGACGGGAGTTTCCAGCGCCAACTTTGCCTCGGGGAAACCGATCCGGGGAAATGCAATCGTAGTGCCTGCGAACGCAGTGGGACGCGCAAACGTCATGACCGCTGCAGCGGTTGCTCCGACGAAAGAGGCCGTTCTCGGGGGGCATGCTCCGGCAGCAGCACCGCAGCGCATGGTGGCTCCGCGGCAGGTGGTTTCCAAACAGGCTCCGCCGCCACGCCCGGTGAGCTTCGATCAGCAGCGTCCGCTGCTTGAAAAGTCGGCTGGGGTGCCGCTGAGTCCGGCGGCACGGGCCAACATTCGCGCCAGCAATCCTGCACCTGCGCCGAGAGGTGGGCAGCCTGCGGGTGCTCCTGCGGGAGGGAGACCGCCAGCGGCTGCGATTGGCAATCAGCCGGGCGCAAAACCGCCAGTGACGAATCAGCCGAGGGGGAATGAAACGTCTGGACGCCCAGCGGGTGCTCCTGGCGCGAACCCGCCTGCGGCTCGCGGGAATGAAACTCCGGCCCGGGGTAATGAGCCCCCAGTTCGGGGAAATCAGCCTCCTGCGAACATGAACACAGGTGGCGAGCCAGCGCGGAATGTAGCGCGTCCTGCAGTACAACCGGCACCAGCGCAGCCTGCTCGGAACGCTGAGGCTCCGGCAGCGGAGCGCACGCCTCCGCCCAGCCGTCCGTCAGTGCCACCGGCTCCGAAACCTGCTCCTGAGGTTCGCACGGCGCCGCCGGAACGTGCCGCACCGCCTGCTCCTCGGGTGGCCACGCCTCCGGCTCCGAAACCTGCTCCTGAGGTTCGTCCGGAGCCGCAGCAACACGCAGCTCCGCCACCTCCTGCTGCACATCCGCCGGCACCGCCGCAACAGCAGCCGAAGAAGACGCCTCCTCCGGAGAAGGACAAGAACAAAGAGAAAGAGAAGGAAAAGGATCGCTAGAGAATAGGGCGAATTAGCACAAAGAGAGCGGGCCTGAATACGGGCCCGCTTTTGCGTGGATGAGGGACATGCATTCGTTCTGGATGCGCAACTCAGGGGCGAGGAGTGCCGCACTCCTCGAAGGTCATATTGAGGGCCGGGCTGCCGGTGCGCTGCTTCCAGCGTAGAAAGAGTTCGGCATATGAGGCCGTGATGTAGTCACTCGGGCTAACGTTGAGCGCATGTGCAGTGCGGTCGATCCACTCGGATGAGCCTTCGATTTCGGCGAGGTGGCCGATAGGGGTTTGATCGATGACAACATCACCCGATCCGTCGGTCCACTCAGCACGATATTTCTCGTATCGGAAAGAAGGGCTGAGGCCGAGCGCCGTGAGGATGGCATGCATTTGCTCGCCGTCGTTGACGGCTGTCTCATGCTCGACACGTGATTTATGGCGACCGCCGTTGTCTCCGCGCGATTTGTGGGTGAGCACCCAGCGGTCGCCATAGAGGCGCAGGCGGAGGACCTCTCCCGCGCGGCGAAGGTCACCGGAGGTGTTGTCATAAAGCGTGTTGGACTCAAAGGTGGACGGGGTTTTCTCGGTGAAGCCTGCGCCCTGCAGGCTGCGCACAAGCGATCCGTGGCTGTGCACGAGGAACTTGATTTCCACTTCATTGCTGTTATGCGCGCTCATCGTGGCTATCCATGATGCGACTGCATGATCCTGTCAGCAGTGATGGCGAAGAGGATCAGCATGGAGATGAATCCGTTGGTGGTGAAGAAAGCCGCGTTCAGGCGGCTGAGGTCGTTCGCCTTGACCAGAGTGTGCTCGTAGAAGAGTGCGAGTCCGGTAATGGCGACGCCGAGAACCGCGAGGTGTCCGAGGCCGAAGCTGAAGAGCATCCATGCGAAAAAGACGAAAGCCACGATGTGAAAGACGCGGGCGAGACGAAGGGCTCCGGCAATTCCGAAAAAGCGCGGCACCGAGTGAAGTCCACTGGCGACGTCATAGTGGTAATCCTGGCAGCTGTACAGGATGTCAAAGCCACCGCCCCAGAACATGACAGCAGCGGTGACGATGAAGACGCGGGCGTCGAGGGTTCCGCGAACGGCTACCCAGGCGGCGGCCGGAGCAATGCCCATGGCAAAGCCGAGGAAAAGATGTGCCCAGCGGGTGAAGCGCTTGGTGTAGGAGTAAGAGCAGACAATGACGAGCGCGACGGGCGAGAGATAAAAGGCAAGAGGGTTCAGCATCCATGCCGCGAAAAAGAGCAAAGCCGAGGCAGCGATGGTGAACCAGAGGACGAAGCTGCGAGTGAGCAGGCCGGCGGGAATTGCGCGGACCGAAGTGCGCGGATTGAGTGCGTCGATATCGGCGTCAACAAGGCGGTTGAAAGCCATGGCGGCAGAGCGCGCCGCGACCATTGCTACGCAGATCCATGCCAGGGTGCGGAGCGGAGGAATTCCGTTGGCGGCGATGACGGCGCCGGTGAGGCCAAAGGGGAGCGTGAGGAAGGAATGCTCCCATTTGATCATGTCGAGAGTGACGCGAATGTTGTGAAGTACGCTACGCAGCATTTATTGAGAACCCAGAGAGAAAGCAACCACGAACTATTGTATCTGCTGCTCTGAAAGTTATGCACCCGGGCACGGTGCCGAACATCATAAAGAATCGAGGTGGACTATTCATGGAAAAAAGAGAGCTTGGTCATTCTGGAATTGAAGTACCTACCTTGTGCCTTGGCGGAAACGTGTTTGGCTGGACCGCGAACGCCGAGCGCAGCTTTGAACTGCTGGATGCTCTACTGGAGAGCGGACTGAACTTTGTGGATACGGCAGACTCCTACTCCTCGTGGGCGCAGGGAAATAAGGGCGGCGAGTCAGAGACGATTATCGGTCAATGGTTTGCTGCGAGGAAGAATCGGGGCAAGGTGATTCTAGCTACGAAAGTAGGGTCGCCGATGGGAGAAGAAAAGAAGGGATTATCACGGAAGTACATTCGGCAGGAGGTAGAAGAGTCACTGAAGCGGCTGCAGACGGACTACATCGACCTGTATCAATCCCACCGCGACGATGAGAGCACGCCGCAGGCGGAGACGCTTGGCGTGTACGCGGAGCTGATCCAGGAAGGCAAAGTCCGCGCGATCGGATGCTCGAACTTCTCGCCAGAGCGGCTGCAATCAGCGCTGGAGGTCAGCAGTAAAGAGAAGTTGCCGCGCTATGAGACGGTTCAGCCGGAGTACAACCTCTACGACCGTGCTGGTTACGAGCAAAAACTGGAAGGCATCTGCGTGAAGAACGGCCTTGGCGTAATTCCTTACTTCTCTCTGGCGAGCGGATTCTTGAGCGGGAAGTATCGCTCAGCAGAGGAGGCGGCGAGTAGGCCCCGGGCGGGAATGCTGAAGAAATACTTCAACGAGCGTGGAACACGGATTCTGGAGTCCCTGGACGAAGTGGCGCGGGAAGTGAAAGCGAAGCCCTCGCAAGTGGCGCTGGCATGGCTGATGTCGCGCCCGGGGATCACGGCTCCGATTGCGAGTGCGACTACGGTGGAGCAGCTGAAAGAACTTGTGGCCGCAACTCGGCTGGAATTGCCGAAAGGTGCAATCGAACGATTGAGCCAGTCCAGCTCGGAAACCGTGGGAGTGTAGGAAGCTTCACGGCATAACGATGATCGCGATCCTCGTCCGTCCGCCTGATATGTGGGAGGAAGGGATGGGGCATCGCTGGCTGGGTTGCGATATCATAGGAGACATGGCGGAAGTTCAGTTTCCCATCGCAACGCCGCGGCATGCCTTCTTCACCGAGGATGCGCGGCTCAACCGAATTCACGAAAAAGTCATGGCCAACGAGCGTCTGGATGAGAGCGACGCGATGGCCCTTTATCGCACGCCGGATATGCTGGCCCTGGGCTGGCTGGCCAACTATGTGCGCGAGCGGATGCACGGCAACGTTGCGTACTTTAACGTGAACCGTCACATCAACCACACGAACGTTTGCGTGGCCGCCTGCAGGCTCTGCGCGTTCGGGCGCAAGAAGGGAACCGAAGGCGCATACACGATGGCGCTGGAGGAAGTCTTCGAGTCGGCGGCTTCCGGATACACCGAGGCTGTGACGGAGTTTCACATTGTTGGTGGACTGCATCCGGATCTTCCGCTGAAGTATTTCACGGACATGCTGAGCGGACTGAAACAGCGCTTCCCGCAGGTGCACCTGAAGGGCTTCACGATGGTGGAGATTTCGTTCTTTGCCAAGCTGAACAAGATGACGATCCGGGATGTGCTTCTGAAGCTCAAAGAAGCAGGCCTGGATTCGATGCCTGGCGGCGGTGCGGAGATATTTTCAGAGCGCGTGCGAGCGATTATCTGCGATCACAAGATCGACGGTAACGAGTGGCTGGATGTGGCGCGCGAAGCACACCTGATGGGAATCAAGTCCAACGCGACCATGCTGTACGGGCACATTGAAGGCGATGAGGATCGGGTCGATCATCTGATGAAGCTGCGCGCGTTGCAGGATGAGACGAAGGGGTTCCAGACATTCATTGGGCTGTCTTTCCATCCGGAACACACGGTGCTGGAGCATTTGCCGTGGACGACCGGAGTGCTGGACCTGAAGCAGATTGCAGTAGCCCGGCTGGTGCTCGACAACTTCCCGCACATCAAAGCGTACTGGCAGATGCTGACACCGAAGATTGCGCAGATCGCCTTGCGCTTTGGCGCCGACGACATTGACGGAACCGTGGTGGAAGAGAAGATCTACCACGACGCCGGTGCGACGACTCCGCAGGGATTAACCCGGCAGGACCTGATTCGACTGATTGAAGCGGCGGGCAGAGTTCCGGTGGAACGCGATACTTTGTACCGTCCGGTGACCCGTACTGCCACCTCGGTGACCGTCTCGGCTTAACGCAGGCAACTATGAAATTGAGCCGCTGCCTTAAAAGGGCGGCGGCTTTGTTTTGGGAAAAGCGAACTGTGGCTTCCCGGTAATTGATCGCAATTACCTTAGGTCAAGCAACCGCATTCTTTTCGCTTGCCTCTTTATATAGGAGTGATACATTCCATCCGTTCAGGGACCGCTACCTGCTAAAAGGCATCGATCTAACGAGGCAAGCAGATGAACGTCCATTTTACTTACAAGCTAGATAAGTCTCCCTCGATTGAGAAGTACCTCCAAACCCAAATTGACAAGCTAGGTCCGCGGTTGCATGTCTTCAATCCAGACATGATCTCGTTGCGCGGGTTGTTCGAAGAGGCGCCGAAGTCGGGATTTTCAGTGGCGCTCAACTTACGCCTGCCAGCCGGCCAGATGACCGCCAAGGCGCGGGCCGAGACGCTGCAACCCGCCATTCGCATCGCCTTTGACGACCTGACCGAACAACTGCGCAAGCACAAGGAACACCTGCGCAATCAGTACCGCTATCCACGTGTTCGCGGAGTAGAGCGGCATCGCATTGAGCCGCAGGTGGCATTCGAAAGCACAGTCGCCGCCGTGAAGCCGGAGACCATCTCGAGTCTTGACGTGGCCGACTTTGTGAACGCAAATCTCGAAAGGCTGCACGGATACGTTGAACGCGAGTTGCATTTTCGGCGTGACAACGGACAGCGAAGGCTGGCTGCGGTGAGCGTGGAAGAGGTGATCGACGAAGCGATCGCCAACGCGCTGGACGACCACCATGCTCGCCCGGAAAAAATTGCGCTGGAGCCGTGGCTCTATCGGCTATCGCGCTCGGCGATGGACCGGTTGGGGAATCAGCTCGATTCGGCAGCGCATCCGGTTAAATTGGATGACGGCGACCCTGACGCCGCCATCGACGTGGACGACGAGGAGATGCGCCAGTTCTACCTTCCTGATGAGCGCGTCACGAACGAGAACTTGATTGCCGACCGTCATGGGAGTACCCCGGAGGATGAGGCTTCCCGCGGGGAACTGATGACGATGGTGGAGCGCGCACTGAGGCATGCGACGCGATACCAGCGCGAAGCGTTTCTGTTGTTCACGTTGGAAGGTTTCCGGTTGGCGGAGATTGCTACGATCATGGATCGTCCGGTGGCACAGGTGCAGGCCGACGTGAAGATTGCTCGTGAGCACTTGAGACGCTCGCTGATAGCCGCAGGAGAACGAAGGCAGAAGCTTGTGGCGGATCGTTTCCCGATTCACTCACAAAGGGCATAGTTTCTAAATACAGATTGCCGCAATCGCTCCGGTGATTGCGGCATTTCTATGCGTGGCTAAAGCAGGCGCGTCATCAGCAAGCGAGCCCGCGAACCGAGCCTCTCCCGCAGATGCTCGAGGGCTTTGCCGTGAATCTGCGACACACGAGATTCTGTTTTGGCAATGGAGTGAGCGATCCTCGCCATCGTCCAGTTCTTGAAGTAGTAGAGAATCAGAACATTTGCTTCGTCGGAGGGAAGCTGGGCAATGGACTGGCGGAGTTGGTCGCGAGTCTCTCTCTGATGACAGATTGCGTCCGGACGCTTCTCAGGGTCGTCTGCGACGCTCTCTTGAACGGAGAGTCGATCACTGTCTTCCTGTGGCTCGAATTCCACCTCTTGGAGTTCCCGTACGGCCTGTGCGAACTCGTAAAAAGTGTTGAGGTCCATCCCCATTGAGTCGGCGACTTCTTCACTGTTGGGGCGGCGTCCGAGCTTTGCTTCGAGAGCGCGGTTCGCGTTGTCGAGCTTCTGCTGGCGGGTGCGGAAGTATCGCGAGGCCCAGTCGAGTTCGCGAAGGCTATCGAAGATGGCTCCGGTAATTCGGATTCGGGCGTACTGGCGGAAAGGAAGGTTGCGCGCTGGACCAAAGCGTCGCGCGGCGTCAATGAGGCCGATGGACCCTGCCTGGATGAGATCGTCCAATTGAACGGAGGAGGGAAGGCGGCGAAGGATGGAGCGCGCGACGTGCTTGACCTCATCGAGGTGTGCGAGGACAAGCTGCTGTTGCTGATCCTGGGGGAGTGCAGCTGCCGCAAAGTTTCCTGTTGCGGGCAGGGAAAAGAACGGTGGCGAGATTGGCTCCGGTGTAGGTTGAGCGCTGGTCACAGTCCGTCCTTTCGGTGGCGGGAACCGCGCACGGGCGCATCGGGAAAAATCTCCGAGGGATCGGGATGCGTAGCGAGCAGGGAAACCCGTCTGAAAGATTCATCGGCAGGAAGAAAGTATGGCTTGAGGTTGAAGCTCGGAATGGACTCTGCGGAGATGATAAGGATGGCGTGCAGAGCTGTGATTCAGAACTGAAGGGAGTTGGAAAGCGGGAGAGCCGCGCAAGCTCTCCCGCTAACGATCTCTTCGTCTGGCAACGCTGAGTCAGTTCGCTAGCGCGGGCTCCCAGCCGTGATCGCCTTTGGCAAGTATAATCGCCGATTGCGATGGAGCAGCATGATAGTAGTTTGCGCCGTGCTGATCGATCAATACGCTTCTGTCATACAGTGGAAGATCCTGTACCGGCTTTCCGGCGATATCAAATAAGTCGCCTGCCTTGGTGGTCTGCCACGTCCATGTGTACTGAACTGAAAACTTCTGATGGCCTACCTTGGTAATGGCGCCAACGGTGACCAGCTTGCGCGTGGCTAGCGGAACAATGTAGACCTTCGTATCGCCCTTGTCTGGCACACTGGTGACGTTGGGTAAGGACGCGAGAAAATCCTTTCCCTTCGGTGTGAGATCGACCTGCTCGGCCCAGCCCTTGCCTTTTCCGATCTTCAAAATTCCGGCATTGGCGAGGAGCTTGTACTGGGGGTCGGTTGGCTTGTCAGCTGCGCCGTAGCTCAGGTTGCCCGTATGGAAAGAGACGGTGACGGGTGCGGCAGCCTTCAACTTGGTCTCGATTGCGGCGGTCGCTTCTTCGGGCTTCACGGTTTGCTTGCTCTGGAAGATGACAATTCCAATTCCGCCAACGAAGAGCGCGACCAGCAGAAAGATGATTAAGACAGGACCATAGGACGAGCCTTCTTTGGCTTCCATTTCAATTTCTTGTTCGAACATACAGTACCCTCCGAAGTGGGACCGCTATCGGCAGAACCTGAAATTCTGTCGGCGACATCATATGCCCGTTTTGGCTGGCTGAAGAAGGAAAATTAGCAACACGGAGCACACGACAGTACTGGTTCGCTGCCATGCCGGGAATTGTGTGCTGCTGCCGGAAACGACCCGACAGAGGCAGAAGAGCATTCAGAGTACGATCCAGTGAAAACCCGTTAGTGGGCATTCCACGGAGGGAACCCGGGGCTGTACTATAGAGGGTTGTAGTACGCACGAGACGAGGAACAGCAGAGTGAATCCTTCCGAACAGCGCGAAGAAGTAGGGCAGGAAGTATTGGAAACACGGGAATGGCTTGATTCCCTGGATTACGTTCTGGAGCACGGCGGGCCGGAACGGGCGGGTCGATTGTTGCAACAGTTGGAGTTGCATACTGCACGATCCGGTTTCCGCCTCCCCTTTTCAGCCACAACTCCCTACCAGAACACGATTCCGTCCGCGAGCCAGCCGCCTTTCCCCGGCAGCCAGGAACTGGAGCGTCGAATCAAGAGCCTAGTGCGCTGGAATGCGCTGGCCATGGTGATGAGGGCCAACAAACGGCAGGAGGGGATTGGAGGGCACATCTCGTCGTATGCGTCGGCAGCGACGCTGTACGAGGTTGCGTTCAATCATTTCTTCCGTGCGCAGACACCGGATGGAGACCGCGACCTGGTGTACTTCCAGGGGCACGCAGCACCGGGAATCTATGCGCGAGCCTTCCTTGAAGGCCGGATTTCAGAGAAGCAACTCGAGAACTTCCGTCGTGAGCTGGCGGAAGGCGGCGGATTGAGTTCCTATCCTCACCCGTGGCTGATGCCGAATTTCTGGGAGTTTCCCACGGTTTCGATGGGACTCGGTCCCATCCAAGCGATTTACCAGGCGCGCTTCAACCGCTACCTTGAGAATCGCGGATTGAAACACTGCCACCAAGGCAAGGTATGGGCCTTCCTGGGGGATGGTGAGACGGACGAACCGGAGTCGCTAGGGGCAATCACGCTGGCTTCTCGCGAGAAGCTGGACAACCTGATCTTTGTAGTGAACTGCAACCTGCAAAGGCTGGACGGTCCGGTGCGCGGCAATGGAAAGATCATCCAGGAACTGGAAGCTATCTTCCGCGGTGCGGGCTGGAATGTGATCAAGGTGATCTGGGGTACCGACTGGGATCAACTGATTCAGAACGATCGTGACGGCCTGCTGGTGAAGCGCATGGGAGAGGTTTGCGACGGCCAGTATCAGAAGATGTTTGTGGAGAGCGGAGCGTACTTCCGGAAGAACTTCTTCGGAACCGACCCGCGGTTGCTCAAGATGGTCGATCACCTCAGCGACGAGCAGATTGAAAAGCTACGGTTGGGCGGACACGACCCGATCAAGATGTACGCGGCCTACAAGGCAGCGGTAGAGCACACGGGATCGCCGACGGTGATTCTGGCAAAGACCATTAAGGGCTACGGTTTGGGCGAGAGCGGCGAAGGCAGAAACATCACGCACCAGCAGAAGAAGATCAATGATGAGGAATTGTTGATCTTCCGCTCGCGCTTCGGGATTCCGATTGCTGACGAGATGCTGCACGATGCACCGTTCTACAGGCCTTCGGATGAGAGCGCCGAGATCCAGTACTTGAGAGAGCGTCGCAAGCAGCTTGGCGGATATTTGCCGGACAGGAAGATGCGGGCTGCGAAACTGGAGCCGGTAAACGAAGAGCTCTTCAAGGAGTTCCACACGGGCAAGCCTGACCACAAGCTCGCGACCACGATGGTGCTGGTGCGGATCATCGCCAAGCTGCTGCGTGACCCCAAGGTGGGCAAACTGATCGTCCCTATCATTCCGGACGAGGCGCGCACGTTCGGCATGGAAGCACTGTTCCGCCAGGTGGGAATCTACTCGAGCGTGGGACAGAATTACGAGCCGGTCGATATGGACACCTTGCTGTACTACAAGGAAGCCAAAGACGGGCAGATTCTGGAAGAGGGAATCACCGAGGCGGGCGGACTTTCTGAGTTCATTGCCGCAGGTACTTCGCCGGCGCATCACGGGATTAACACGATTCCGTTCTTTGTGTATTACTCGATGTTCGGCCTGCAGCGGGTAGGTGATCTGGTGTGGGCAGCCGGGGACCAGCGGGCGAAGGGCTTCCTCTGCGGCGGTACTGCCGGACGCACAACGCTGGCAGGTGAAGGTCTGCAGCACCAGGACGGACACAGCCATCTGCTGGCTTATCCGGTGCCGAATATGCTGGCGTACGATCCTGCATTCGCATATGAAATTGCGGTGATTGTGCAGGAAGGCATTCGCAGGATGTATGTGGAGCAGGAAGACATTCTCTACTACATCACCGTGATGAATGAATTGTGGGTGCAGCCGGATATGCCGGAGGGCTCGCGCGAAGGAATTCTGAAGGGAATGTACCGCTTCAAGAGCTCCGAGCTAAAGGGCGCAAAACTGAAGGCACAGCTATTTGGCTCGGGCGCCATCATGCTTGAGGTGATGAAGGCGGCGGAGATTCTGGAAGAGAAGTACAAGGTCGCCACCGACATCTGGAGTATCACCAGCTACAAGGAGCTGTATCGCGACGGGAATGCATGCGAACGGTGGAACGTTCTGCATCCGGGGGCAAAGCATCGGGATTCCTACGTAGCTGCGCAACTCAAGGATACTGAAGGCGTGCTGGTAGCGGCTTCTGACTATGTGAAGGCGCTTCCTGCGTCGATTTCACAATGGATGCCGCGTCCGCTGATTGCACTGGGGACGGATGGCTATGGCCGTTCGGAGAGCCGTGCATCGTTGCGAGACTTCTTCGAGGTGGACGCCAAACACATCGTGCTGGCTGCGCTCACAGGACTTTTGCGAGACGGTAAATTAAAAGCAGCCGACGTGAAGAAAGCTGTGACCGATCTCGGAATCAACGCAGAGGCTCCGGATCCTTTTTCGGTGTAACGGCCCGGCAGAAATCGTTCATGTGCCGCGGAGCCGCTGATTGAGGCGTGCTTCCGGCGCGAAGATTGAAAGCGCGGTCCCTGGGCCGCATCCACGGAAAGGAAACATTGTGGCGAAGGAATTCAGACTGCCGGAACTTGGTGAAAACATCGAGGCCGGTGATGTAGCAAGAATTGCGATTACCGCCGGCGAGACAATCAAAGAAGGCCAGACCGTGGTCGAGTTGGAGACGGACAAGGCCGTGGTGGAAGTGCCTTCAACCGTGAATGGCGTGATTGACGAAGTGAAGATCACGCCCTCGCAGCGCGTGAAGGTGGGCGAGGTGCTGTTCACCTATTCGGCGGAAAGCAAGGCTGAAGAGAAACCTGCCGCGCCGGAGACGCCAGCTCCCGCAACTGAAGTTGCAGCGGAGCAGAAACCTGTTCCGGAACTGCGCGGAGTTGCTGTGAATGCGACAGCCGCGGAGTTCAGGCTTCCGGAGTTGGGCGAGAACATCGAGGCCGGAGACGTGGTTCGAGTGGGCGTGCAGCCTGGCGAGGAAGTGACAGAAGGCCAGACGGTACTGGAACTGGAGACCGACAAGGCGGTAGTGGAAGTTCCTTCGACGGTTTCCGGAAAAGTGAGCGAGGTGCAGGCGAAGGTTGGTCAGCGCATCAAGGTGGGCGATCTTGTCTTTACCGTCGCGGCCACCATGCGCACTCCGGCAGCCGCCACTGCGGCGCCTCAGCCGACCGCGCCACAGGAAGACCAGAACCCATCCGACCAAAGTTCGATGGCAATGGCGAGGCACAGCTTTCGCTCTGCCCGGACGCTGGAAGGGAAGACCGAAGAAGAAGCTTTTCCGCCGGATGTGCCGCCGGAGATTGAGTCGCAACGTCACCCGGTTGGGCTGACCAAGCACGCAGGGCATGAGCAGAGAACGGTTCCTGCCGCGCCGATTGTGCGCAAACTGGCGCGTGAAATCGGCGTGGACATTTACCTGGTGAAGGGAAGCGGACCGGGCGGGCGCATCAGCGAAGCGGATGTGAAGGCATTCGCCAAGGGTGTGTTTGCGCGGATGGCTGATCCGGCAGCAGGCGTGCAAGTCGCGTCCGGTGCAGCCAAGGTGGTTGTCAAACTGCCGGACTTCAGTCGCTGGGGAAAGATCGAAAAAGTTTCATTGCGCGGCGTTCGACGCAAGACGGCTGAGCACCTGGCATTGGCATGGAACGTCATTCCTCATGTCACTCAGTTTGATAAAGCCGACGTGACGGACCTGGAGGAGTTGCGCAAGCGCTTTGCTCCGAAGGCCGAAAAAGCCGGCGGCAAGATGACGATGACGGCTATTGCGTTGAAGGTGGTTTCCTCGGCGCTGAAGGAATTTCCGCAGTTTAACGCTTCCATCGATATGGCAAGCGAGGAGATCATTTACAAGCGCTACATCAACGTTGGTGTCGCGGTGGATACTGACCGCGGGCTTCTGGTTCCAGTGATTCGCGACGTGGACAAGAAGAACATCATTGAGCTTGCGGTGGAGCTTTCGACGATCTCCAAGAAGGCTCGAGACAAGAAGCTCACGGCAGATGACATGGAGGGCGGGTCGTTTACGATCACGAATCTGGGCGGAGTAGGCGGCACGGCATTTACGCCGATTGTGAATCATCCGGAAGTTGCCATCCTTGGAATGTCGAGATCGAGGTTGGAGCCGTTGTGGGTGAACAACCAGTTTGAGCCGCGCACCATGCTGCCGCTGTCACTGTCCTATGACCATCGCATTATCGACGGCGCGGATGCGGCGCGATTTACGCGGTGGATTGTGGACGCACTGGAACAGCCGTTCCTGCTCTCGGTGCAGGGATGAGATTCTGAGATGGTTTTGAAACTTTCTGGGCAGTGAAGCGCTCTTTGATAGAGAGCCCTGAAAAGAAAAGAAACGAGCCGGCGAGGCTCAAACAATTAGAAGCAGGATATGGAAGCGAGACATGGCTAATACGAACGTAAAAGTTGCAGTGATCGGCGGCGGCCCTGGTGGATATGCCGCTGCTTTCCTCGGCGCCGACCTCGGCCTCGACGTGACTCTGATCGACATGGAAAAGAATCCGGGCGGAGTTTGCCTGTATCGCGGCTGCATTCCGTCCAAGGCATTGCTGCACGTTTCCGCGCTGATCAATGAGTCCAAGCACGCTGCGAACTGGGGCGTTGAATTTGCCGCGCCGAAGATTGACGTTGCCAAGCTGAGGGCCTTCAAAGACAGCGTGGTGACGAAGCTGACCGGCGGACTGGGCATGATGTCCAAACAGCGCAAGGTCACCTACATTCAGGGCGAGGCGAGCTTCGTAAACTCGACGACACTGAAGATCAAAAAGACTGCGGGCGGAGAAGAGACACTGCAGTTCGACAAGGTCATCATCGCCACCGGTTCGTCTCCGGCAAGGCCGGGTCCGCTGGCCGCAACCGGCGCAAACATTCTGGATTCGACCGGTGCGCTCGACCTGAAAGACGTGCCGAAGACGTTCCTGGTGATTGGTGGCGGATACATCGGACTGGAGTTGGGAACGGTGTACGCGACACTGGGCTCGAAGGTGGACGTGGTCGAAATGACTCCGGGTCTGCTGCCGGGAGCCGATCGCGACCTGGTTCCTCCGCTGCAAAAGCGGCTGGAGAAGCTCTTCAGCAAGATCATGCTGAACACGGCGGTGACCGCACTGAAAGACGAGATCTCAAAGGTGAAGGTCACCTTCAAACTGCCGGATGGCAAGGTGGAAGAGAAGAGTTACGACAAGGTGCTGGTTTCCGTGGGACGGCGCCCGAACTCGAAGGTTCCGGGGCTGGAGAATACGAAGGTCAAGGTGAACGAGCGTGGCTTCATTGCGGTGAACAAGCAGTTGCAGACGGACGATCCGTCTGTGTATGCAGTTGGTGATGTGGCAGGCGATCCGATGCTTGCGCACAAAGCCTCGCATGAAGGGCGCACCGCGATTGAGCACATTCTTGGACACAAGGTGGAGTTTGCGCCGTATGCGATCCCAGCAGTGGTGTTCACCGATCCGGAAATTGCCTGGGCCGGGCTGACGCAGGCAGAGGCCGAGGCAAAGGGAATGGATGTGGAAATCGTGAAGTTCCCCTGGGCCGCAAGCGGGCGTGCTGTGACGCTGGACCGTACGGAGGGATTGACAAAGCTGCTGATCGACAGAAAAACGGAGCGCGTGTTGGGCGGAGCGATTGTGGGGCCGGGAGCCGGCGACATGATTTCCGAGATTGTGCTCGCAATTGAGATGGCCGCGACAGCTTACGACGTGGGACACACCATCCACCCGCACCCGACGCTTTCAGAGACGGTGATGGAAGCTTCAGAGATATTCTACGGAACATCCACTGACCTATATCGACCGAAGCGCAAGTAGCTCCGGATCGAGCGATTCGCGGAAAGCCCGGCAAGTCAGCCGGGCTTTTTGCTGGACGGATGCAGAGACTCAGGCGAGGCGCATTCCATCATCGAGTGGCTTTCGAATTGTTGACGCGGAGGAAATCCAAGGCTTGAGCGACGCTCATGCCCGGCACGGAACGGTAATCCCAAGATGTTTCGGTCTCTTCGATGTGCAGCGGTTTGACCACGATGATTCGGCCGTCGAAATTCAACTGCATCCGCTGAATTCCCCAATGTTTGCCTGCTACTCGCGCCTGCGTGATCTCAATGTGGCCTCCGCGATTGAGCCGACCGATAAAGCCCCAACCGAAGTTGACGTCCTTGAACAGAGTTCCCTCGATGCGGGAGATGCGACTGTCTTCACGGTCGATGAGAATCACGGCCTTCATCCCTTGGAGGACCTGAGACTCATAGTTGGGGGCTGAAAAGCCGGGGTTCGGAGAACACTCCAGACGCTGGTTTCGGTCATCCCGGGCGGTTGCATACTCACATTGAAACGCGTCAGGCAGGGCGACGAGCATGCGCTCAATATGTTGCTGGTCCTCACGCTGCTTTGCGTTCTTCTCACGCATCTTCGCCGTGTCGAGCAGGCGGTTGATGCGGTCATCATCCTGTTTCCGTTCCTCGGCGGTTAACGCCTGGTCATTGATTGCGAGCGTGCGGCTCAGGATGCCCTGGGGCGTGCTCACCATCAGCTTGGTCACGGAGCCGCGCGGCTTCTGAAGGCGGTCAGTCCATGCGAAGTAGCCGTCCTTCGCGCTGAGTTTCTCGTTGGCGACCGCCTGGCGGAGGAGATCATTTGCGCGTTGTGCTGGTTCGGCATGAGCGGGATTCCGGGCGAGGGATAGCGCGCTCAGGGCAATGGAAACAGCCAGTATTCCGGCAATTCGTCGGGAGTGATTCGTTCGATGGAAATTCATGCACCCTAATTATCAGGGATGCGCGGCGTGCTCTCAAGGATGGGAGCGCAAAACAGAAGAATTCAGTGGTGGGCGGTTGTGCTCTGCGGTCTGAAGATGGAGACTTGTTGTCTCGAATAGAATGGTTAGTATATCGGGGTGATGGAATCGATGCAGGGAAATGATTTGCGCTGTGAATTCGGTGCTCCGGTGCTGGCGGTATGCGGATTTTCCGGCTCGGGAAAGACCACGCTTCTGGAAGGGGTAATTCCAAAGCTGGTGGCGCGCGGACTGGCGATCGCCGTTGTGAAGCATGATGCTCACGGATTTGAAGTGGACAAGCCGGGCAAAGATTCCGACCGGCTCTTTCGCGCCGGAGCAACGATTTCGCTAAGCGGGCCGGGACAGCAGTTCGAGCGGCGCGCTGCGGGAGCGAAATTATCCATAGAGGCGATGCTGGCTCGACTGTGCGCCGAGCATGACCTGGTACTGGTGGAAGGGCACAAGGATATCGCGCTTGCGAAGTTGTGGCTCGGCAGTGCAGAGGAACCTGGAGCTCCGGAAGGAGTCACAAACGTCCTGCAAACACTCAGCTGGAACACCGACAGGGTAACGGCATTCATGGAGTTTCTGGATGCGTGGCTGCCCGCGGCATGGAGTGAACATCCGCTCTACGGTGGGCTGCTGGTTGGGGGGATGAGTTCGCGCATGGGATCGCCTAAGCAGATGTTGAGGTTCGGCGACCGCACGCTGGGGGAGATTGCGGTAGACGCGTTGACGGCTGCCCTGGGCACTGGAATCCTGGCGCTAGGCGCTGGCGAATTGCCAAGCGGGTTGCGCCTTGCTCAACTGCCCGATTCGCCAGGACTCGCCGGTCCCGCTGCAGGATTGATTTCTACGCACCGCTGGGCCCCGCAGGCAGCCTGGATTGTGGTCGCATGCGATCATCCGTGGTTACGAGCCGAGCACGTTGCGTGGCTTGCCGGACAGCGGCAGGTTGGAAGATGGGCAGTGATTCCGCGACAAAGCGATGGGCATTTCTGCCCGACGTTGGCGCTGTATGAGCCGCAGGCGCTGGAACTGCTGGAGCGGAAGTCTTACTTGGAGCGCAATGTACGTCCGGCGATTCTGCTGGATTCGCCGCGGACGTTTTCCCCGCAGATTCCGACTGAGTTCGAACAAGGATGGAAGAACGTGAATACGTTGCAGGAGCTGCGCTCAGAGGAAGATCAACTCGCTTCCGGAAACACGCAGGCAGGGCGATGAGAGACAAGCAAACGCATAAACAGGCAGTCCCGGAGTTTGAAGAGGCACGCCGCATCATCCTCGAATCGGTGGAGACTCTGAGCCCTGAGCGAGTGAAGTTGCTGGAATCCTGCGGGCGCATCCTGGCGGAGGAGGTTGTGGCGCCGTGGAACCTCCCCCGGTTCAGCAATTCAGCAATGGATGGGTACGCGGTGCGCGCCGAGGACTGCGGGGCCGTACTGCGAGTTACCGACTTTGTTGCGGCGGGAGGCAGCACCGCAAAAGTAGTGACCGCAGGCACGGCCATCAAGATCATGACCGGGGCTGCAGTGCCGGATGGTTGCGATAGCGTTGTGCCCTTCGAAGATGCGGAGGAATCGGAAGGAACGGTGCGGACGACAGGCGTCGTGAAGCCGGGGCAACACATTCGGATTGCGGGAGAAGACGTGCGCGAAGGCGAGACCGTCCTTACGGCGGGGAGGCTTGTGCGCCCTTTCGAGATAAATATGTTGGCCTCTTTTGGCAAGGAGTACGTCACGGTAGTGCGACAGGCGCGGGTGGCGATTGTGGCAACCGGCGACGAACTGGTCGAGTTGGGCGAGACTCCGGGCAAGGGACAGATTGTAGATAGCAATGCGTATTCGATTGCGGCAGCGGTGAGCGCACTGGGAGCAATCCCGACGATCGTTGGCATCGCACGCGACAACATTGCAAGTCATCGCGAAAAGCTGAAAGAAGGGTTGGAGGCTGACGTCCTCATCACCTCGGCGGGAGTTTCCGTCGGCGACCGCGACTTTGTGCGAGAGGTGCTGGAGGAGATGGGCGTTAAGACGGTCTTCTGGCGGGTGAAGGTGAAGCCGGGAAAGGCAATGGCATTTGGTGTCAAGGATGGACGTCCTGTGTTCGCGCTGCCGGGAAACCCCGTCTCGTCCATGCTGACCTTTGAGGAGTTCGCAGCTCCAGCGTTGTTGAAGATGATGGGGCATACGATCACGGTGAAGCCTCTGTTTCCGGCGGTGCTGCAGAGCGGACTGAAAAAGAAGAAGGGACAGACCGCACTGGTGCGCGTGAAACTGGAATGCACGAATGGAAGATATCTGGCGTGGAGTGCAGGCCGGCAGGACACGGGATTCGTTCGGACGATGATGGACTCCAATGCTGTTGCAGTACTTCCGGCAGATCGCGACGAATTCCTGGCAGGGGAGGAAGTGCAAGTCCATCTGCTGGGCGGAGCCGCGGGTGGGACCGCACTCTGAGTGCGACGCGGCATGCGCATCGGTTGCGTCACGCATCACATTGCGGCGTGACCCATGAGTTCCTTTGTTCTGCTCGTGAGGAGTAGAATGTAAATTGAATTAGGCGTACGTCTTCAGGGCGGGGTGTAACTCCCCACCGGCGGTGAAAGCCCGCGAGCGCCTGCGCAAGCAGGGTCAGCAGATCTGGTGAGATTCCAGGGCCGACGGTCATAGTCCGGATGAAAGAAGATGTGCCATACCGCGCGCAACTCTACGTTGCGTGGTCGACATTGGTACGCGTTGTTGCCCTGAAACGTTTTTCGTCGAATTACTAAACGAGGAGCGTTTCGAAAATGTCATCTTATACTGCTGTTTCCTCCGTGCTGGAACCCCCTGTCAACTCCTTTGAAGAGAGATTTCATCAGGCCCTGGAAGATATGCGCTTGGGGCATCCTGTCGTTCTCGTGGATGATTTCGACCGCGAGAATGAGGCCGATCTGATTGTCGCTGCGGAAAAGATCTCCACCGCCAGCATGGCCATGCTGATCCGCGAATGCAGCGGAATCGTCTGCCTATGCCTGACCGGTGATGCGCTGGATCATCTCAATCTGCCGCTGATGGTGCAAAACAACGAGAGCCGCTACCGCACGGCGTTTACTGTGACCATTGAAGCGCGAGAAGGCGTGACAACTGGAGTCTCCGCGAAGGATAGAACAACCACCATTCTCACAGCAGTCGCCGATGGCGTCCAGGCTTCCGACCTGGTAAGCCCCGGGCACGTATTCCCCTTGCGTGCAGCCCCTGGTGGGGTGCTGGCGCGGACAGGACATACCGAAGGATCGGTAGACCTGGCGCGGATGGCCGGACTGAAACCTGCGGCGGTGTTGTGCGAGCTTACGAATCCCGATGGAACCATGGTGAAGGGTGAGCAGATCGAGCGCTTCGCCAAGAAACACCGCATGGTGATCTTGAGCATCGCCGAACTGGTTGAGCATCGGCTGCGCTCGGAAGCGAGAGCACAGTGAGGGCGCTCGAGCGGGACAGCCTGGAAGAAGTCTCAAGTCCAGTCCTGAAGAATGGTGCGGCCATCACTAGGCAAGTGGCCGACGCCTCTCTGCCCACGGAATGGGGAGAGTTTAGAGCACTGGGATTTGAACGCCTGGTTGATGGCAGGGTTGAAACTGCCATGGTCCTGATCATGGGTGATATCTCGAAGCGAGCTCCGCTGGTCCGGATCCATTCGGAGTGCCTCACGGGCGACGTGTTCGGCTCGCAGCGCTGCGACTGCGGAGGGCAACTGGAGAGCGCAATGAAGTCCATTGCAGAGGAAGGCGCCGGCGTTCTGATCTACGAGAAGCAGGAGGGGCGCGGAATTGGACTCATGGCGAAGCTCCAGGCATACCACCTCCAGGACGGCGGGCTGGATACAGTGGAGGCCAACCAGCATTTGGGATTGGCAGTGGACTACCGCGATTTCGCTCTGCCGGTTGAGATTCTCAAGCAGCTTGGAGTGAAACAATTGCGGTTGCTGACCAACAATCCTCAGAAGATTGCAGCCGTAACAGATGCAGGGATTCGTGTAGTCGAGCGTTTGGCCTGTGAAGTTCCGCCGAACAGGTACGCACACTTCTACCTTACGACGAAGAAACTGAAAATGGGGCATGTACTGACAATGGTTTAAAGCTTCAAGGAAACCGTATGCCGGCTCGCTTCAACTTTTCGCGCGCTTTCAATGTGAAAAGGAGAGTACTCGCGTACCAGCGAAACCAGCTTGGCTAGGGTCGGAAGATGATCGTCGCCGCGGTAGGCAAAGAGCAGGTCCAGCTGAGGAGCCGGGGTCAGGTCGAGTGGGCGCGTCACGACTCCCTTGGGAACAATCTCGTCGACGTATGCGGCAAAGAAGCAGAACCCGAAGCCCGAGGCGACCGCGTTCATGGAGGTCATTACGTTCTCGCTCAGGAATCCGACCTGAAATTTCACCCCACCACGGCGCTCAATCTCCTCGGTCGCCTGATGAACAGCAGGTGCAACCTCTGCCGAAATCGGGATCAGCTTCATCTTCACCAGTTCAGAGACCGGAACTCGCTCCAAGGCTGCGAGCGGGGAATCCTGAGGCAAGACAACGACCACGTCTTCGCGCATGTACACTTCTGAGACAATGTCACTGCTTTCGATGGGGCCGCGCAAGAAACCTGCACTGATTTCGCGCCGTTGCAGCGCCTTGATCTGGTCTGGCGAGGTCATCGTTTTAAGCAGTAGCTGGATGTTCGGGTGATAGCGCAACACGAGCGGAAGGATGTGCGAGAAGATTTTGCCCTCAGGGCCGGGTACCATGCCCAGGGCAATTGTCCACTCTTCAGTGCGGGCTACAGCCCGCGCCTCAACAATTGCATTTTCCACGGCTGCGAGGATTGATTTTGCAGTAGGAAGCAGGACGCGGCCAGCCTCAGTGAGCTGTAGCCGATGCCTGTCGCGATGGAAAAGAGGAGCCCCTACCACTCCTTCAAGTTGACGTATCTGTTGACTCAAGGAGGGTTGCGCAGTATGTAACTGCTCGGCTGCGCGAGTGACGTTCAATTCCTCAGCGACTGCCACGAAGTAGCGAAACAATCGCAGTTCCATGCGGATTTCCTCTGACGCCAACGAATTGTACCACGAAAAAAACAGCGCTGGCACTTCACGGGCCAGCGCTGCTATTTAGCAGATTCCAAAACGCGTTGCCTTAAACCAAGTGTGTGAGGTAGTAAAGCCCAATTACCACAAACACGGCCGAAGTCTTGATGCACGTAATGGCAAAAATGTCTTTGTACGACTGCTTGTGGCTGAGTCCTGTAACGGCCAGCAGAGTGATGACGGCTCCGTTGTGCGGCAAGGTATCCATGCCGCCGCTCGCCATGGCTGCGACGCGGTGAAGAACTTCCATGGGGATGTGGGCTGCATTTGCGGCCGCAATGAACTGGTCTGACATTGCTGCGAGAGCAATGCTCATACCACCCGATGCGGATCCGGTGATGCCAGCCAGCACGTTGACGCTGACAGCCTCTTTGACCAGAGGATTGGGAACATGTCCCAGCGCATCACGAATCAGCAGGAAGCCCGGCAGCGCAGCAATGACGGAGCCGAAGCCGTACTCTGAAGCCGTGTTCAAGGAAGCCAACAGTGCTCCACCAATGGCAGCCTTGGTGCCTTCCGCAAACTTTGCATGAACCTTCTTCCAGCCAAAGAGCACAACTGTAAGAATGCCGAGTACCAGAGCAACTTCAACCGACCAGATTCCAACCATCTTCGCGACCGGTACTGCGATCGGTTTTGCGGCGGAAGTAAGCTGAAGCGTGATGGTATCGCCATAGAACCTGGGCAGCAGGCGGGTGATCACCATGTTCATAATGCCGACGACAAACAACGGCATAATCGCGATGAGAGGATGGGTCATCTGCGTCAGTTCGATCGGTTCAGGCTCATTGAGATGACCGGTGCCGTAACCTTCGCCAGATTTCATGGCCTGCCTGCGGCGATAGTCCAGATAAGTCATTCCCACGCCAACGATGAAGATGGAACCCAAGATGCCGAGAATGGGAGCAGCAAAAGCGTTGGTCTTAAAAAACGTGGTCGGAATGATGTTCTGAATCTGTGGCGTTCCAGGCAGTGCATCCATGGTGATGGTAAAGGCGCCCATCGCAATGGTTGCAGGAATGAGGCGCTTCGGGATGTTCACTTCGCGGAAAAGCTCAACTGCGAATGGGTAAACCGCGAAGACCACGACGAACAAAGAGACGCCGCCGTAGGTGAGCAGCATACATACCGCGACGATCGACAACATTGCGCGCGACGGCCCCAGCAGCTTCACAACCGAGTGCACAATCGATTTTGCAAAACCGGAAATTTCAATTAACTTTCCGAAGATCGCGCCGAGCATGAACACTGGGAAGTAATTCTTGACGAACACGACCATGCTTTCCATGAACATGTTGCTATAAACGGGGAGCACAGAATGAGGGCTGGTAAGGAGTACAGCTAAGAGTGCGGCGATCGGGGCAAACAGAATGACGCTGAATCCTTTGTACGCGACGTACATAAGAAAGCAGAGCGCTGCGATGCAAATGACAAAACTCATGAATTCCTCCTAAGAATTACAGGCCGGGAAATAAGGGACCGGCACTGAACACAGTTGTAGCCAAGAAGCCGAATACCGCTTCCGCACTGCTCTGTCCTATGTACGAGAATGGCGTAAACCATCCAGAGGATGGACCGGGTATCCGCTCGCAATTGCGCTACGCATCCCGGACTCCATCGCCTGGTGCCGCGTACTTGCAGCACTACCTCCCGTGGAAAAGGGAAAGGAGGGAGAAGCAGTAAAGCCGTTAGATCTTCGTCAGCCAGCCGGGGAGCTTCACTTCGGCAACACCGTCCATGACCACATCGCCAGTCTGCTTCTTGATGACGACGGCGATCTTTGCTACGGCCTTGGGAAGAATTTCCGTGATGGTCGCTTCCAGGGTCACCGTGTCTCCGATGAATACGGGGGCCTTGAAGTTGACGAGCTGGCTGAGGTAAACGGTTCCGATTCCCGGCATATCCGTGGCCAACACCTTGGAAATCATGCCGAACAGGATGCCGCCGTGTGCGATACGCTGACCGAACTTGGTCTTCTTGGCGAAATTGTCATCAACGTGAATCGGGTTGTGGTCGCCAGTCAAATCCGCAAAGCCGTGAACGAGCTTGTCATCCACGAGCTGGGTATAAGTGCATTTCTGACCTACTGCGAATGTTGGAACTGCGGTGGTTGACATTGCTATTCTCCTTTTAAGTGTGTCGCGCCGAGTAACGATCGCGACGGTGAACTTGTTTTCTAGCTGCAGCGAAACGTAACGCCGAAACTGGCGCGAGGATAGTTCCAGCTAGTAACGCCCTTGTCTTTACACATGACGCGGCAAGTCCCGCACTCCAGGCAGCCTGCGTATTCAAAGTTGACTTCGCTGTCTTTCAGCCGGTAGCAGCGCGCGGGACATACGATGAGGCATGCCTTGGGCGTGCAGGTGGCGCAGATCGCCTTGTCGACCAGGATGTGCGGGTTGCCTTCATCCACGGCGAACTTGTCGAGCGACAACAACTCTTCCGGACCCAGTCTCTTGATTGTCATATGCTGCGATACGCTTTCCAGCCATCGGCCGCTAACTGGCCAAAGCTTGCATGTTTCTTCACCACTTCCAGCAGTCCCTTCAGCATCGGCTTGGGTTGTTTGCCGTCGACGGTGAACAGGAACTTCATGGCGTCATTTGCGAGAAGGGGATAAGAACCAAATATGCGTGAAAGCTCGAATATCTGATGGAAGTTCTTATAAGCGCGCTCGTTGGCGAGCAGGAGCAGTTCTTCCAGTTGCTGCATATAGAGCGCGCCGCATTCGGCGACGACAGGGGACTTCAGAATCGCGCGGCCAGCCGCAATGCCGCTGACGATGGCGAGATCCATGCCACGAATGATCAGTCCGGTATTGATGCCGAGTTGCGCGGCATCGCCAACCACTACGAATCCATCGCGGTACAGGCGCTTGGGAATTCCATTCAGGCCGATCTCAGGAACAAGGTGAGCGCCGTATTCGACGCTGGTTCCGCCCTCGATCAGAGGTTGGATCGCCGGGTGCATCTTGAAGTCCTGGAAGATGTCCTGGATGTGGCGCTGCTGGCGGGCGGCCTGCTCCGGGTTAAAGACGATGCCCAGCGATATGCTGCCTTTATTGGTGTACATAAAAGCGCCGCCGGAAATGCCGTCCGTACAGCCGATGGCAACGCGCGCCGCGCCCTCGTCGTCCTTGAGGGCGAAGCGTGCGCTGATCAGGCTATCAGGAAGTTCAATCGTCTCTTTCACGCCAACGCCTACCGCGTGCGAGTTGACCTCGGGGAAGAGCCCGGCTTTTTGTCCGAGCAGCGAGTTGACGCCATCGGCGGCCACGACCACGTCGGCGCGCATGTCTTCCTCGCCCGAGCGGATGCCGACGATCTTTCCGTTCTCTTCGATGAGACCGTCCACGACGACGCCGCTCGCGACCATTCCACCCTTTTCCTCTACCTCGGCGGCAAACCACTCGTCGAGTGAGGAACGAACGACGGAGTAAGACTGTGGAACCTCACCGCCAAAGTCCGGGTTGAAATAGTCCACGGTAGTTGCGCCGCGCTCGTTGAGCAGCATGATCTGCTCGCGCACGATTTTGCGCTGCAGAGGAGCGCGCTGAAGCATGCCCTCCTCCAGCAGTTCAAGCGCATAGGTGTAGAGCCTGCCGCCGGAGACATTCTTACTGCCTGCGGTGTTTCCCCGCTCCAGCAACAAAACGCTCCGGCCCTCTTTCGCAAGGGTGTAGGCGCATGCGGAACCGGCTGGTCCCGCACCCACCACGATCGCGTCAAACTTATCGTCAGCCATAGTTAAGCTACTTTCCTAACGCCGCCGTCAGCAGCGGCAGCACTTCGTACAGATCGCCAACAATGCCGTAATCAGCCGCTTCAAAGATGGGTGAACGCTCATCATTGTTGACCGCAACGATCACCTTTGATTCGCGACAGCCAACCATATGCTGGACCTGTCCGGACAGACCCACAGCAAAGTAGAGTTCGGGCTTCACGGTCTGGCCGCTGATTCCGATGTAGCGTTCGATGGGGAGCCAATGATCGTCCTCGGCAACTCCGCGCGTGCATGCCAGTTCGGCCTTCAGCACGGCACCGAGATCTTCGGCGATTGTCAGGTCTTCCTTCTTGCGGAAACCGCGGCCCACCGCGACGAGCTTGTTTGCTGCCGTGATGTCGATGCCTTCCGCACTGGTGGAAACCACTTCATCCACGCTGATTCGAGTGTCGGTCTCGGCTGCGGCCGTTTCGATCGTTCCCGCAGTTGCAGCCGTTGCAGGAGGAAGAAACGTGCGCGGACGGATGGTAGCGACGGCGGGGAGAGCTACTTCCTCCTCACAGACCGCAAGGCCGGCGTAGAGAACACGCGTGGTCTGCAGCTTGCCACCTTCAATGCGCAGAGCCTTGGCGTCGGTGGTCATTCCGGCGTTGAGCTTTGCTGCCACGTAGGACGCAACATGTTTACCACGAAGCGTTCCGCCCACCAGCAGTACGCTGGCTCCGGCGATACTCACCTGCGCGTAGATAGCCTCGGCAAATCCTTCCACCCATTTCCCGGCGGACTGGAGCACCACGACCTTGTCAGCTCCGAGTTGGGCGAGCTTTTGTGCATCGGCTTCGCTCAAGGTCAGAGCGATCACCGGTTGCGAGAGCGACTTCTTCAACTCCAGTGCGGGGGTGAGCAACTGGCCAGCCAGCGCACTGTCTTCCGAAAAAACAAATATTCCTGCCATAACGTTCGCGCTCCTAGCAAAGGCCTTCTGCGGCCAGGCTGCTTTTCAGCTTGGCCACGTTCTCTGCCGCGCTGGTTTCCTTGTAAATAATGTTCTTGCGCTGCATCACGAAGCCTTTTACCGACTTGCGCACGGCCTTGGGCTGGAGGTCTTCAGGCTTCAATCCGAGGTCGGCAATCTTGACCTCTTCATTCGGCTTCTTGGCCGCGCCGAGAACCTGCTTCAGGCTCGGAATGCGAGGCTTATTGATTTCGCTGAGCACACTGACTACGACTGGAGTCTTGACTGTGACGTTCTCCACGCAGTCTTCAAGTTTCCTGGTCGCCTTTACAACGTCGCCTTCCACGCTCATCTTCTGAACGAAGCTGAGGCAGGGAAGACCGAGCAGAGCAGCAACGCGCGCCGCAGTCTGCTGATTGAACTGGTCAGAGCTGCCCTCGCCAAAAAGGACGAGGTCATACTGGCCGAGTTTGCGGATGGCTGCCGCGAGCACGTTGGCCGTGACATTGGCGTCGGCACTCTCTGCGGATGCATCGGCGATCCAATAAGCTTTCTCCGGTCCACGCGAGAGGCAATCTTTAAGCGATTGTTTTACGGTGGGGGTGCCGTAGCTGAGAGCATCTACGGCACCTCCGTTTTTCTCGACGAGCAGGGCGGCTTCTTCGATCGCATTGCGGTCAAAGTCGCTGATCTTGCCCTTGGCCCGGCTGGAATCCAGACTGAGGTCTTCGGGCTTAATCTTGATGTCCTGCTCGTCGAGCGTCCACTTGTAACAAACCAAACACTTCGGCATTCAAATAGCTCCTGGAACGGTTAGGCGATGCTCGCCGCGATCAGTTTTTCCGGGAAGTCTCCCGGAGCATCTAGAAGGTTGGTACCTGCGATGTCGCGGAACATGCGCGGAAGCGGCATGAATTCGCTATAGCCGAAACCACCTTCAACCTGGCAGGTATCCAGCAGCATCTTGGAGCCGAGGCGAACCAGGAAGGACTTCACCATGGCTGCTTCCACTTCAAAGGGCTTGCCTTCTTCGATCAACGCTGCGGCATTCTGCAGTCCGAGACGGGCGAGGTGGCAATCGGTCGCCACTTCCGCGAGCAAGGTCTGAATTGCCTGCAGGGTTGCAACCGGCTTGCCGAACTGAACGCGCTGTTTCGCATAAGCGGCAGCGTGTTCGACGGCGGCCTGGCCGATTCCGACCGTCTGCGCCGCTTCAGCAACGGAGACAACGGCCAAGGCTTTGGCCGAAATGGCTGCGCCTTCATTTACTGCGCCGAGCAGAGCCGTTTCCGGAAGGACAACGTTCTCGAAGGTGATATCCGCAACCGGGCATCCCTTCAGGCCCATCGTCTCCAGCTTTTCACCGATCTTGATGCCGATCGTGTCAGCCTTTACGATGAACGCGGTGAGAGCCTTGGCTCCCAGGGCCGGATCAGTGGTAGCAAAGACCACGTACACGCCAGCTTCGCCAGCGTTGCGCACGAAAGCCTTCTTGCCATTGAGCACATAGCCTTCGTCATGTTTGATTGCGACCAGAGCGTCCGGGCCGACTCCAGGGGTTGGGCCGTGCTCATAGATTGCGAAGCCTCCGAGGACCTCGCCCTTGGCCATTCCAGGCAAGTACTGCTTCTTCTGCTCGGCGGTGCCCCAGTTCTGAATCGTATAAGCGGCAATGGTGTGGTTGTTGACGATTGAGGCCACGGCTGCCGAGTAACGCGACAGGTTTTCAATCACCTCAACGTAGCTCACAAAACCGGCTTCTGCTCCGCCGACTTCAGAGGGCAGCAACAATCCCAAGAAGTCATGCTTTGCCAGCGCTTTTACCGCCGCCTTCGGGAATGTGCCCGAATGGTCAAGTTCAACGGCGATGGGTTCCAGGTATTCCTTAGCGAAGTCGCGGGCGCTCTGCCCGATCAGCTGTTGTTCTTCTGTCAATTCGAAGTTCATTTATTTACCCGCTTTCTGTGCGATGGCCACCGCTGGGGGAGGAGCCAGTACCGCTCGCGAAATCACAAGCCGCTGAATCTGGTTGGTGCCTTCATAGATCTGCATGATCTTAGAATCGCGCATGTATTTTCCGAGTTCGATGTAGCCATAGGTACCCATCAGGCTTACTGCCATCGTGGTTACCTGCATGGCAACGTCAGAGCAGAAGGTCTTGCTGATGGCCGATTCCTTCGAGTAGGGAAGTCCGGCATCGCGAAGCTGCATGGCGTTGTGCAGGGATAGACGTGCTGCGTCTACGAGGATCTGCATGTCAGCCAGCTTGAATTGCAGAGTCTGGCCGGGATAAGACTTTCCGGTGAAGGTTTTCTGCACGTGCTTGACACACTCATCAAGAGCGCGCTGCGCAAGGCCGACGCTAAGAGCAGCGATCGCCGGGCGGGCCATGTCGAGCGTCTTCATGGCGATCTTCATTCCTTCGCCCTCTTTACCAAGAAGGTTAGTGACAGGAATGTGAACGTCCTTCAGAAGCAGTTCGACAGTGTTGGAGCTGCGAATTCCGAGCTTGTGGTCCACGGTCCCGATGGTGAAGCCTGGGAGGCCGCGCTCGACGATGAAGGCGCTAATGCCCTTCATTCCCGCAGCAGGATCGGTCAGCGCATAAATGACATACACACTCGCGTATCCGCCGTTGGTGATCCAGCACTTGGTGCCGTTGAGGATGTACTCATCGCCAACCTTCACGGCTGTGGTCTTGCCGGCGCCTGCGTCAGATCCTGCACCCGGTTCGGTAAGGCCGAACGAGCCGATCTCAGCGTTCAACATCGGCGTGAAGTAGCGGCGCTTCTGCTCGTCGTTACCTGCGACCAGCACGGAATCCATGCTCAGGACGCTGGCTGCAAGCGTGGTGCCCATGCCGGCGCAACCGTAGCCCCATTCCTCAAGAACAAGTGCCTGGGTCAGAGCCGGATAGTCCAAGCCCCCGTACTCCTTGGGAACTGCCATGGCGAATATCTTGCTCTCCTTGGAAGCTTCCAGCAGATAGGGATGGAACTCGCCCGTCTTGTCGTATTGTGCGGCAAACGGAATGATGTGCTTGGCAACAAATTCCTTTGCCGACTGTTTAATTGCCTGTTGCTCAGGACTTAGAATGCTCATTGTTTTCAACCTTTCCTCAAAAATCTATGCTGTTGCGAATTCAGCCTTTGCTGCATTGGCTGCAGCGGTTTTTGCCTCGAGGATCTTGCGCAAGCCTCCCCACTTCGGCTGGAAGATGGCAGGATCCATCAGCTTGAGAGAGGGAGAGATATGTGGGACAAACGTCATCTGGTCGAGAACATCTTCTTGCAGGCGAACACCCGGTGCGATCTCGGTCAACGTGACCGCGCCATCCTGCAGTTCAAACACAGCGCGCTCGGTGACAAAGAGAACAGGCTGTTTGGTGGACGCGGCGTAGGCGCCGCTGAACGTCACCTGCTCGACGTCTTGTACGTACTTCTTGCCTTTACCTTCCTGCCGGATGATCAGCTTGCCGTTATCGATCGCGATCCTTAGTCCGCCGGCAGTGAAGGTTCCGCAATACACAACCTTCTTTGCGTTCTGTGTAATGTTGATGAAGCCGCCGCAACCTACGCAGCGCCCTTTGAACTTGCTGACGTTCACGTTTCCGTTGGGAGCAACTTCCGCTGCGCCAAGGAAGGCCTGGTCGAGTCCGCCGCCGTCATACCAGTCGAACTGTGCCTGCTGCTCGACGAAGGCTTGCACGTTGTAAGCCATTCCGAAGTCGCCATTGGCCGGAATTCCGCCGATGGAACCGATCTCGGTGGTGAGGGTCAACATGTCGGCGACGCCTTCAATGCTGGCCACAGCTGCGACGCCTTCCGGCATGCCGATGCCCAGATTCACGATCGATCCAGGGGTCAGTTCCATCGCAGCGCGACGGGCAATGATCAGACGCTCGTCCAACACCATTTCAGGAATGTTATTCATCGGAACGCGCAAATCGCCCGAAAATGCAGGATTGAAACGCGTCGCTGACGACTGCCAGTGATCTTCCGGCTTCGCGACGACAATGTAATCAACCAGCACGCCCGGAACGCGAACCTTCTTCGGATGGAGCGAGCCAGCCTGGGCAACATACTCAACCTGAGCAATGACGATGCCGCCGCTGTTCTTGGCCGCCTGCGCCAAAGGCAGACATTCCAGCAGAGCGCCTTCATCATCCACGGTCAGGTTGCCGTTCTCATCGGCGGTAGTTCCGCGGATGATCGCGACGTCGACCTTGAAGGTGGGATAGAGCAGATACTCTTCGCCATTCACCTGAATGACTTGAACCATCTCTTTGGTGGTGGCCTTGTTCATCTTTCCGCCTTCCAGACGCGGATCAACAAATGTGCCGAGGCCGATCTTGGTGATTACGCCCGGACGCTTTGCAGCGATCTCACGCCAGATCTGGCAGATAACGCCCTGCGGCAGGCAATAACCTTCGCATACGCCATCGATGACCATCTTTGCCATGTCGGGAGCAAGTCCCGTGTGGCCGCCGATCCAGCGCTTTACCATTCCCTGGTGGGCAAAATGCTGAGTACCCTTGGTCTTCCAGTCACCGATTCCGGAAGAGTGCACGAGGGTAAGGTCAGCTGGGTGATGGGTCTCTAGGAACCGGCTCTCGATGGCCATGGCCACTTCTTCCGGCCAACCCGCGAGAGTGAGTGCGCTGGCGCACACCGTGTCCCCGTCCTTAATGAGTTTTGCAACTTCTTCTACTTTGATGACCTTTGACATGTATGACTCCTTTAACAAAGCGGAACCGTTCTAAAACAGACCGTCACGATAATGGCTAAATAAATGGTCCGAATTGCTCACTACCGGTTTCTTGACTTTCTTTTGCCCACTTCCGCGTTACCCGATACGCACAGTTCTGCGCAGACACAGAGAAACTAATGACTTAGCCTCGCGTGACTGGGCGACGCCAACTTCATTATGATCAGGCAAACTTCGGCGTCCGCTTCTGTGTAGAAGCCTGGCCGATATAACAGCCACAACTAGGGGCGAATGCGAGGTGAAGAACTAAAGGATGGATTCACTGCGGGGAGGACTGGCGGGCAATTTCTCGTTACAGATTAAGAGTATGAAGATAATTAGATCGTTTTCGATACTCGCCAATTTCCTTACCGTTTTGTTTCCGACGCATCTCTAAAGCGGGATGTTGTCGGACTCCATCAACAGCTCTCCTTTTCTAAAACCTCCGTTGCTGCAGGATCTGGAGCTTTACAACGCCTCATAATCCCGACACTGGCATTCACCAGGGCATCTTTTCATCACGGACTGCGTAACCTGTTCGTGCGTTGTCCACAGTCCGACGCACCGAACTATATCCTTTGCAATGGGAAGAAGGAAATAGTTTGTTCGAATTGAATCAGATGGTGCGCGTCTCATTCAGAAGGGGACTTACCCCTTAGCAGGAACGCACTGCAGGGGATGGCTTTCTTCTCTTTGGGTGGAGTCCCGTTGCGGGAAACAGACCGATCAGAGTATGACTCTGAGTCTTCAGCGTTGCCGAATCGGCGTATCGGGAAGGTATTCCAGCGTAGGATTCGCCAGTAAGGACGAGTACGTCAAGAATCGCACCGGGGTAGGCCGCGGCTGAGGGGCAGCTCCACCGACCCTTCCGGGTGTGGGAGACAGCGGAAGGCCTAGACTAAATTTGGCGCCGATCCACTACCGACTGCGTCACTTCAGTTGAGCAATGCCTCCCGGCCCCAGCACGGAAACAGACCAGTTCACCGCTTGAATGAAGATGTTAGGGAACAGACCGATAATGACCGTAGCTGCTGCGGAAAAATACAGGGCAACGTTCATCCCAGGCGCTCCGCTGACGGGTTCAGCGCTAACCGGTTTGCGCATGTACATCGCGTTGGCCACCCTCAGGTAGTAATAGAGTCCCACCACTGCGTACAGTACGGCGACTGCCGCCAGGGTGTAATGCCCGGTCTCGATCAGGCTGAGGAATATGAAGTACTTGCCGAAGAAGCCTGCAAAGGGCGGGATGCCGGCCAGCGAAAGCAGGAAGACCAGCATGAGCGCGGCTTCCACCGGAGCCTTCTGCGCCAGTCCGGCGATGTCCTCAATGTCATCGCCCACGATATTGCGGCGTCGCAGTGAAGTCAACACTGCGAAAGCACCCAGGTTCATGAAGGTATACACCAGCAAGTAGAAGAGGATTCCCTTGATTCCCGTGCGGTTCGTGACCCCATCACTGGCAACCAGACCCAGCAGCATGTATCCAACGTGGGCAATTGACGAATAGGCGAGCAGACGCTTGGTGTTCGTCTGCGTGACCGCCGCAAGGTTACCGGCTGTGAGCGTCAGCAGTGCTGTGAAGATAAGGACCGGGACGTACAATTCGCGTAACGGATAGAGTCCGAAGAGGAGCACACGCAACATTAATGCCCATCCCGCGGCCTTCACGGATACGGACATAAACCCTGTAACGCTCGTGGGCGCGCCTTCATACACATCCGGTGCCCACATGTGGAAGGGTGCAGCGGCAATCTTGAAGAGCATTCCGGTGAGGGTCATCAGCAGCGCCAGCATCACAATTGGATCTCGGGGATTCGCTGCGATGCGCTGGCCAAGCGAGTTTGCAATCACTCCCAGATTCGTGGAACCGGAGAGCCCATAGAACAACGAAAGGCCATAGGCAAATATCGCAGACGAGAATGCTCCGAGCAAAAGATACTTGAGCGCGGCTTCGTTCGATCTTCTATTGCTGCGCAAGAAGCCGACAAGGATGTACGTTGACATCGCCATTAGCTCAAGGCCGATGAAGAGCAACACGAGGTCGTACCCGGCTGCCATGCACATCATTCCGATGACGGCGAACAGCAGGAGCGCGTAGAACTCCCCATGGTTCTCGCGTTCGATCTCAAGATACTTGATGGAAATGAGCACAGACACCGCCGCGCCCACCAGAAACAGGTAGAAAAAGTAAACGGAAAACGGGTCCAGCACCATAGTGCCGAAAAAGGCGTGCAGTGGTTCGCCACTTGCGGGCAGCACACGCTGTATTTGCAGAGTTGCATAGCCAGCTATCAGCAAGCCAGCAAGGGCCGGTATGGAACTGAATTGCTTGTAGCGCGCTGGCAGGAACAAGTCCAGGCAAAGAATGCCGAGAGAGAACAACGTCAGCACAATGATTGGTGCGCCCAGGCGGTAATCCATCGCAGTGAAAGGCGCAAACGATGGCATCATCATGGCAACAAAAGTCATGGTCTAGCGCCCCACTTCCGGTGCGGCGTTGCCGGCGGCTAGTTTGGCAACCTGCGGTGTAGTTGTGACAGCCGCGGCCTTCGCCACGGGCGGTTGTAGCTGTCGAACGTTGTACACCTCCGGATGATTAATCTGCTGGACCAGCGCGGTCACAGGCTGGTCGAGAATCTGAAAGAATGGCTTCGGGTAGAGTCCGATCCATAACGCCATGGCGACCAGGGGCAGGAACGTGGCTAACTCGCGGGCGCTTAAATCGAGTAGTTTCTCATTCTTGGGATTCTCCACCTTGCCAAAGAACACGCGCTGATACAGCCACAACAAATAAGCAGCGGCCAGCACAACTCCGGGCACCGCCCAAGCGGCCCACGCAGGCGACGCCATGAACGCAGCCTGCAGAATAGTGAATTCGCCGACGAACCCATTGAGCAGCGGCAGTCCCATCGACGACAGGAACATAATGAGCGCAATAGTGGCGTAGACGGGCATGATCGTGGAGATGCCACCATACTCGGAAATGTCGCGTGTGTGACGGCGCTCATAAAGGATGCCGACAATCAGGAAGAGCGCTCCGGTCGAGATGCCATGGTTAATCTGTTGCAGCACCGATCCTGAGAGTCCTGGGCCGTTGAGCGCAAAGATGCCCAGCGTGCAGAATCCAAGATGGCTGACTGAGGAGTAGGCCACCAGTTTCTTCATGTCCTTCTGAACCAGCGAAACCAGCCCACCATAAATGATACCGATAATGGAGAGCGCAACCATCGTGATGCGCACCCGTGGATAGTGAATCACTGCGGGGAAGAAGGGAAGCGAGAAGCGGATGAGGCCGTAAGTTCCCATCTTCAGCAGAACGCCAGCCAGAATTACTGATCCGGCAGTAGGCGCTTCCACGTGCGCATCGGGTAGCCACGTGTGGAAGGGGAACATGGGAACCTTGATGGCGAAAGCCAGGAAGAATCCGAAGAATAGCAACACTGCAGCCGTGGTGCCGTACACCTGCGGAACCAACGGCGCGGTCTTGTAGAGCTCCTGGATGCTGAACGTATAGACGCCGGTCTGCGTGTGGTGGAAGAAGTAAAGGAACAGCACGCTCAATAGCATCAGCACGGAGCCCAGCAGTGTATACAGGAAAAACTTGATCGCCGCATAGAGCCTGCGCGGACCGCCCCAGATCCCGATCAGCAGGTACATCGGCACCAGCATCGCTTCCCAGAAGACGAAGAACAGGAAGAAGTCGAGCGACATGAAAACGCCGAGCATGCCGGTCTGCAACAGCAAGAACCATGCGTAATATTCCTTCACGCGTGACTCAATCGCCGTCCAGGAAGACAGGATCGAGATAGCGCCGAGGAACGTCGTCAGCATGATCAGCAGGAACGAGATGCCGTCAATGCCAAGGTAATAGCCAGCGCCAATCGTGGGAATCCACGCGTCAGGCGCACCTTCCATGAACTTGAAACCGGCACGGTCCTTTACCGCCCAGAACCACGGGATCAGCGGCAGAGACACGGCAAAGCCAAGGAAGGCGAAGATGTTGGCTACCCAGCGAATTACATTCTTGTTCCCGCCGGGAATCAGCATCAAGACGACTGCACCCACGAGCGGTGTGAACAATATGATCGAGAGAATGTGGTTGTACATTTGATCCGTTCCTGCGGAGTTCCCCGCAACCATTTACCCCTACCGGAGCACGTAATACCAAAGCAATCCTGCAACGCCGAAAACCATGACGAGCGCGTACCACTGCAGTAGGCCAGCCTGCATCAGTCGCGCAGGATAGGAGAGCAGACGAACCACTACGGCCGGTCCGTTCACGCCAATGCCATCAACGATCCACTTATCCCACCACGAAGAGAGCCTGCCGGTAGCGCGTGTAAGCCAGCCTGCGCCGTTCACTCCGCCGTCGATGACCTCCGCGTCGAACTTCCAGAGCGCCTCGCCTGCGCCAATCGCGCCGAGCCGCACGCCGCCTACCTCGCTTCGTCCGGTGAATGCCTTGTCGTAGAATTCGTCAACGTAATACTTATTGAGCAGCGTGCGATAGACGGCGGGAGAAGCCACGTTGATCGGTTCTCGAACGCCGTCCTTGCAACCGGCATAAGCGCGATAGCCCGCCCACAAGCCCGCACCCGCGGCTGCCACGGAGAGCAGCATCAGAACGTATTCGCTCGGTGAGCCATCTTCCGACTTTTCTTTCGCGGCCGCCTCTTCGGAGACCACCGCACTCTCGGTGGAGTTCTCAAAGACCGGGGCGAGGAAGTGCTCGAAGCGGTTCGTCTCGCCGTGCAGGCCGACCAAGCGCGCAATGCTCGGCGAAACGCCAAGGTATCCGGCGAAGATCGAACAGCACGCCAGCACAATCAGCGGCACAGTCATCGATCGGGGCGACTCGTGAACATGATGCTCAACTTCGTGCGACATGCGCGCGCCGCCAAAGAAGGTCAGGAAGATCAGGCGGAACATGTAGAACGAGGTCATCAGCGCCGTCGCAAAGGCCACGTACCACAGTGCGCGGAAGGCTCCATTGTGTGCTGACCAGGCCTGCCACAGAATCTCATCCTTGGAGAAGAAGCCTGCGAGCCCCGGAATTCCCGCGATGGCCAGAGTGCCGATCAGCATCGTGGCGAAAGTTGTGGGAATCTTCTTACGCAGCGCGCCCATGAAGCGCATATCCTGTTGGCCGCCCATGGCGTGGATCACCGATCCGGAGCCGAGGAAGAGCAGCGCCTTGAAGAACGCATGGGTGAAGACATGGAACACACCAGCGGTGAATGCTCCAACACCGAGCGCAAGGAACATATATCCGAGCTGCGACACCGTGGAATAGGCAAGAACGCGCTTGATGTCATTCTGCACCAACCCGATGGAGGCCGCGAAGATCGCGGTGAGCGCACCGACAACGGCAACTACCATCATGGTTTTCGGCGCGAGCACGAAGAGCGCATTGGAACGCGCCACCATGTAAACGCCCGCCGTTACCATTGTTGCCGCGTGGATCAGGGCGGAGACAGGCGTTGGACCTTCCATCGCATCGGGCAGCCAGACGTAGAGCGGAAGCTGAGCTGACTTGCCGCAGGCGCCGACAAAGAGCAGCAGCGTCGCTGCCGTAATGATTCCAGTGCCCATCAGGGTTGCAGACTGTGCCCGCGCCATCTCGGTGACGCGCACAAAGTCGAAAGTCCCGAAGAGCCAGAAGATGGTGAGCGACCCGAGGATGACTCCGGCGTCTCCTATGCGATTTGTGATGAATGCCTTATTCGCTGCCGTCGAGGCCGAATGCTTATGGAAGTAGAAGCCGATGAGCAGATAAGAGCACAGGCCCACACCTTCCCAGCCTACGAACATCACAAGGTAGTTGTTCGCAAGAATCAGCGTGAGCATGGAGAACATGAACAGGTTCAGGTATCCGAAGAAACGATAGTAGCCGCCCTCGTGGGCCATGTAGCCCGTGCTGTAAATGTGAATCAGCGTGCCGACGCCGGTCACAAAGAGCAGCCACACGCAGCTGAGCGGATCGAGCAGCACTCCCGCTTTGACCACAAACTCCGCGGTTCCACCGCCATGCAGTGTGTACAACATCTTGCCGCCGCCGCTGCCCAGCCATGTGAAGAGCACGTGCTCGTAGTGAGGCATCCCGCTATGCGTGAAATGCCAGACAGCCGCAACCGTCCATAAAAAGGACATCGCAACCGAGCCCACGCAGATGGCGTTTACAAGCGTCTTTGGCAGCCGCCGTCCAAACAGCAGCATGACGGCTGCGCCTAGGGCAGGTATCAGCGGTACGATCCAGATGTTTTCAAGAAAGAACATTTCAGCTCTCGGTATTCGCCTGGCTAGTTGAAACGCTTACCACTTCAGCAGATCGACTTCATCCATGTTCACCGTCGCGCGGTTCCGGAAGAAGGAGATCAGGATTCCTAATCCAATGGCCGACTCAGCTGCGGCATCGGCTGCAATGAATAAAGCAAAGACCTGCCCATGCAGCCCATAAAGACGAGAGAAAGCCAGCAGGTTCAGGTTCACAGCGCTCAGCATCAACTCAATCGACATGAAGATGATGACTACGTTGCGCCGGGTAATCACTCCCACCATCCCAATCAGGAAGAGCACTGCGCCGACCAGCAGGTAGTGCAAAGTTCCAATTTCCATCATGCTCACACCCTCCTCTTGGCCATCACCACGGCGCCTACTACGGCTACCAGCAGGAGGACGGAGGCGATCTCGAAGGGGAACATGTAGTAGCCGGTGTTGCGGCCGTAAAGCAGTTGCCCGATCTCCTGCACGTTGTTCTGCTCGGAATAGTTCACAATGTGCTGCGGAAGCGTGTGTGCTCCACGTACGAGAGCTGCCAACATGAGAAGCGCAAGTACGGCGGTTGCGGCGAGTCCCACGATCCACTGCCGGTTCAGCATCTTCTCCACGTAGAGGTGTTCTATATTCACCAGCATCATTACAAACAGGAACATGACGAGAATGCCGCCCGCGTAGAGCACAATCTGCACGCCAGCCATGAACGGCGCGTAGAGCATCAGGTAAAGCCCGGCGCATGCCAGCAGCGTTACGATCAGCGCCAGCGCCGAGTGTACGGGGTTCACTTTCACGATCATGACGATTGCGCTGATGATCGCGATGCTGGAAAGAAAGTAGAAGAAAAACGGCGTGGCAACCGGTGTCATTTGTCGTATACCTTTCCCTCAACTCCGCGCTCAAGCTGCGCTCGATCCAGTTGCATACCCTCCCGGGTATAAAGCGCGAGTTCATAGCCCTTTGAAAGGCTCAGAGCGTCTGAGGGGCAGGCCTCTTCGCACAGTCCGCAGAACATGCAGCGGCCCATGTCGAAATCAAACTCGGTGAGTACTTTCTTCTTCGTCTCAGGATCACGCAAGCTGCCGACCTTGATGAGTTTCTCCGGACATGCCAGGGCGCAGGCTCCACATGCGGTGCACAGCACCTTGCCGTTTTCGTCCTTCGCCAGACGTGGTTGTCCGCGGAAGCGGTCGGAGATGTCAGGGCGCTGCATGGGATACTGTTCGGTCACCAGGTCCGAGGGCCTCTGATGGCGGAAAGTCACCCACATACCCTCCAGCAGATCGATCAGGAAGAACCTTCGCACTATTTCTGTAAACGTCATTCGATCTACCTCCACACCAGGGCGAGCAGCTCGTGCCGCACGCCTATCAGGGCCGTCATGACTACTACGCCGATTGAAATCGGGAGCAGCACTTTCCATCCGATTTTCATTAATTGATCGAAACGATAGCGGGGAAAGGTCGTGCGGTACCAGATGTAGAGGTACATGAAAAAGCCGGCCTTGAGAGTAAACCAGTAAATGTCCTGGACTCGTACACGCACACCAGGCAGCAGCATAACGAGTCCGATCACGCCTAGAACCGCTCCGAAGCCAGCAAGTCCGAGCGCGTCAGCACGCATCGAGCGGATGCGCGGCATCTTGGTGAAGTAGAAGAGACACAGAGCGGCAATCAATAAGAAAGTGATGCCGGGCACCAGCGAGAAAGCCAGGTCCCAGTTCTTGCCGCCCAGGAAGTTCGGAAATGGACGCAGCCAGCCGCCCAGCCAGAGCGTGGTAGCAATCGCGCTTACGGCCATCATGCTCGCGTATTCGGCAAGGAAGAAGAGCGACCAGCGGAATCCGCTGTATTCGGTCAGGAAACCTGCAACCAGTTCACTCTCGGCTTCCGGCAAATCGAAGGGCGCGCGATTCGTCTCTGCCACCATCGCAATGGAGAACACTCCGAGCGCGGTGAGTCCAACGGGGAAGAATGAAAAGGCGAACCATGTGTGCTGCTGCATCTGGGCCTGCACAATCCCGATCATGCTCATCGTTCCAGTGCCGGTCGCCATGCTTGTCATCATCACGGCCGAAACCACCGTCATGCTCATGGCGATTTCGTAAGACACCATCTGTGCCCCAGAGCGCAGACTGCCCATCAGCGGATAGCTCGAGTTCGAGGCCCAACCCGCCATGATCACGCCCAGCACGCCAAGCGACGAAACGCCCAACATGAAGAGAATGCCGATGTTCATGTCCGTGATGGCGTGGGTGGGGCCGAAAGGAACCACAATGAATCCGCAGAAGGCGGTCATCACCACGCAGACCGGAGCGAACCAGAACACGATCTTATCCGCATTGGCTGGCATCAGGTCTTCCTTGATGATGAGCTTCAACGCGTCGGCGATTGGTTGGAGCAACCCGTGCGGCCCAACACGCATGGGACCAATGCGCACCTGCATGTGCGCCATGATCTTGCGCTCAAACCAGTTCATAAAAATTACGCCCACCGAAATGCCGGCAAAGACCAGCAGGACGTAGACGACCACCCAGAACAAACTGCCGGCCTCGCCAGGCGTCTTGTCCGAATGAAGGTACTGGAGGATGCTTTGGATCACCTGTCCACCTCTCCGAGCACGATGTCGAGTGTTCCGATAATGGCGACCACGTCAGCCACGAGGCTTCCCGTTGCCATCTTCTTTAAGGCTTGCAAGTTGATGAACGAGGGTGGCCGCACCCGTACGCGATAGGGCTGTGCGCCGCCATCGCTCACCAGAAAGTAACCCAGTTCGCCCTTGGGAGCCTCAATGCTCGCGTAGACCTCACCCACTGGAGGCTTGATCACCTTTGGCACGCGCGCGATGATCGGCCCTTCCATCAGCCCGTCAACGGCTTGCCGGATAATGCGAAGCGACTGGCGCATTTCCTCTACACGAACCACGTAGCGGTCAAAGGTGTCGCCCGCCGCGCCAATCGGCACATCGAATTCAAAATCTTCATAGGAAGAGTACGGCTGCTTCTTGCGCAGATCCCAGCCAACTCCGCTGCCGCGCAGCACTGGACCGGTGATTCCGTACGCAATGCAATCTTCACCGGAGATCACGCCCACGTTCTTGGTGCGCTGCAGCCAGATTCTGTTTCCAGTAATCAGATCACTGTACTCATCGATCTTGGGTCCAAGGTCATCGCAGATGTGCAGCACATCACTGGCGAAGCCCGCGTACGCGTCCCAGCGACAGCCTCCGATTCGGAATGCGTGGGTAGTCAAACGCGCGCCACAATATTTTTCGAAGACGTTGAGTATGTCCTCGCGGTCGCGGAATGCGTAGAACAGCGGTGTGACCGCTCCAATGTCGAGCACGTGCGTGCCGAGCCAAACCTGGTGGCTTGCCAGTCGGCAAAGTTCTGTAAGTATGACGCGGAGGTACTGCGCCCGCTTTGGAACCTCTACGCCGAGCAGTTTCTCCACGGCAAGGCAATAACCCAGACTGTTGCTGACCGCAGCAGTGTAGTCCAGGCGGTCGACGAACGGACCAAACTGTGCCCATGTGCGGTGTTCGGCGACCTTCTCAATCCCCCGGTGCAGATAGCCAATCACACACTCAATGTCATTGACCTTCTCGCCATCGAGCTTCAGGATGACGCGCAACACTCCGTGAGTGGAAGGGTGCTGCGGTCCCATGTTCAGCACTAATTCGTTGGAGTCGAGGAATGTATGTCCGGGTTCGACCTCTTCAAGCGAATCATAAAACTGGTTGTCGCTCATTGCCCGCTCTCGATTCCGAGGTTCTCGCGCACCCACGCGTCGTCCTGCTTATGGGCTTCATAGTCTTTGCGCAGAGGGTGTCCGGTCCATCCTTCGGGCATCAAAATCCGTCGCAGGTCAGGATGCCCTGTAAAGCCGATTCCGAACATGTCGTAGACTTCTCGCTCCATCCAGTTAGCTCCCGCCCAACGGTCAGTTACCGTGGGCGCTGCTTCACCATCGGCGAAGCGTGCTTTCACGCGCAAGCGCTCGTTGGTTTCCATTGAGAACAGAATCCATACCATCTCAAAGGGCAGCTCATCTTTCGGATAATGCACTGCCGTCAAATCGGTCAGGCTGGTGTAGCCCTCCTGCTCGTACAGGTTGAGCAGCACATCGTGGCAAATCGAGCGGTCCACGACCAGATAGTTTTGGCCGGCAAAGGTCGCTGCATTGCAAATACCGTCGCCATATGCATCTTTCAGCCGCTTCACTAACGCGGAGTTCCAGGGCAGCGGCACTGGCTTGGGAGCAGCTGCGGCTGGCGCTGCTGGAGCCGGAGTTTTCTCCGGCGCCGGAATCGGCGGATTTCCCTCAGGTACTTCAGACATTCGTGTTACCCCATCATTCCGTAGCTCAAAGCCATCGATTCAAGCCACGCCCTCTCACTGCGACTTACAGAAACTGATACTGGCAACTACTGGATCAGATCCATTCCAGTGCGCCCTTCTTCCAGACCCATACGTAGCCGAGTACGAGAATTCCTAGGAATACCAGCATCTCGAAGAATCCATAGACTCCAAGCTGCTTGAACTGAACCGCCCACGGGAACAGGAAGATAGTCTCAACATCGAACACCACAAAGAGAATGGCAATGATGTAGAACCGCACTGTATAGCGCTGGCGTGTCCCCTCTTCGACCTCGATACCGCATTCGTAGGCCATGCCCTTCACTTTTTCGGGATTGCGCGGACGCACAAGGGTCGCAACCAGAAGTGTTCCGGCGGCCACCAGGAAGGCAACGATTAGGAAGACGAAGATCGGAATATAGTTCTGTGGCATAGATTTCCGGCACCCCAGCCGTTAAACCTTGGTTACTGCCTTTTGCCCTAGTTCCCACGCGCTATAACAGATCGATTGCTGGTCAAGCAGGCTGAAAAGTTGCAGCTATTTAATCCCGAAAGCGCCTGCGAATCTGTGATTCGTGTCACACACAAAGTGAATCCAAACAAGGCACAGTCCCTCACCCAAGTACAAGCGACCAGCCGTCCACAACAAAACTTTTTTCAGGATGTCTATGAAATGATTTGAAAGCTTACTACAATCCGGGGCGGGTGTGTAAGGCTTTGTAATGTTGGCGGCCGGAAGCGGAAGAATGTAGGATGGAGCGCCAATAGGTAACTCAAACCGGGGGCAGCGAAAACCATGCCGGATGCGAATGAAAAGCTAAGGTCGGAATTCAACGATTGGGCAGCCGCGGGCCGTGGCGAAGAGATGGAAGCTCATCACATCAGCATCGCCCAACAGACAATTGCGCGAATGGCCCTGCACCAAGGCGAGCGTGTATTAGATCTGGGATGTGGGGCGGGATGGGCCACTCGTCTCCTGGCGCGGGCCGTGGAGGGCGGTCCGGGAATGGCCGTTGGTCAGGACATCTCTGATGAAATGATTGCGCGCGCGCGGGCCGCTGCCACAGATGTGGAGAACGTTCTTTTCGTTGTGGGCGCAGCCGACGAAATTCCCTGGCGCGATGAGTACTTCGAGAAGGTGCTCTCAATTGAGAGTTTCTACTATTACCCCGATCAGGAGGCCGTGTTGCGTGAACTCTATCGCGTGCTGGCGCCTGGAGGCTCGCTTTTCGTTCTGATCAATCTGTACCAGGAGAATCCCTATTCCCTGCGATGGGTTGAGAGCCTGAAGGTGGCGGTACATGCGCGTTCGGAGCATGAATACGAGGAGATGCTGCGCGCACAAGGATTTGTTGATGTAGCCAGCGAACATGTTCCCGATCTCACGCCTACCCCCGAAGAATACAGCGGCACTTGGTTCGCCAACGCCTCTGAACTGAGAGAGTTCAAGCAAATCGGCGCGCTCTTGCTGCTGGCACGCAAACCACCAGCTGAGTAACCGCTCCGTCCGCGGTACAATGCTCAGGATTCTGAACAGCCAAGGAATTGGGCTGATCTGTGACGAAAATCACCGACCAATCCTCCCTGGCTGAAACACACTTACCGCAAACGCACATCGTGGGGGATGGCATGGGCTGGATTGACGACCGCTTCGAAAACAATTTCATGATCAGCTCGGTGGACTATGTGTTCAACTGGGCGCGGAAATCCGCCATCTGGCCGATGACCTTTGGCCTTGCATGCTGTGCCATTGAAATGATTGCCTCCTCCACCTCTCGCTTTGACATCGCGCGCTTCGGCTCTGAGGTCTTCCGTCCCAGCCCTCGCCAAAGTGACCTGATGATTGTTGCCGGAACCGTGACTCTGAAGATGGCTCCCGTTGTGCAGCGTATCTATGCGCAAATGCCGGACCCGAAGTGGGTCATCGCCATGGGGGCCTGTGCCTCCGTGGGCGGCCCGTTCAACACATACTCAGTGCTGCAGGGGGTGGACAAGATTGTTCCCGTGGATGTGTATGTCGTTGGCTGTCCTCCACGCCCGGAAAACCTCTTCTACGGACTGCTCAAGCTGCAGGACAAGATTGACCAGATGTCTATTTCGCGGCGTCCCACCGAGGTACGGCTCAAGGAGGAAATGGCTGAAGAATTCGCGCGTCAGATGACGGTTACTCAGACCATCCGCGAAGGCTCGATGGCGGACATCAACAAACCGCAATCCCTCTGACGCGACCTTTCTCTCGCTTGCTATTTCTTCAGACTAAAACCATGGGCGCCGTCGCGGGCGCCTGTTCTCGCTGTCCGCTGGTCACACCCGAAATCCCATAAGCGTGAAATCACCGTATGGTGTGACGCTTATCACTTCCCCTTGGACCGCAAAGCACCAAAATGCTGCAACGGTGTGAGGAGGCAAAATGGCTCGTGGGTCAGTGTCTATTGTCGTAGAACGATGTAAAGCGTGTGGTTTCTGTGTTGAGTTTTGTCCCAGTAAGGTGCTCGCTCTTTCGGACGCCTTTAACTCCAAGGGATACCATCCACCACACGCAATAACCCCCGAAAAATGTAGCGGATGTGACCTCTGTGGCATGTATTGCCCGGACTTCGCGATCCATGGATACCGCACGGACAAGGCAGCGGCCGTCGCGACGGAAACAGAGAAGGAGTCTGACGATGCATGCTGACCCTGTAGGCGTCCTCACGGGCGCACATTTCCTGGACGGCGACCATGCCGCCTGCGAGGGCGCAATTGCCGCCGGAGCTCGATTCTCCGCTGGATATCCGATCACGCCGTCAACCGAAGTTGTGGAACGGTTTTCAAGCCGGGCGCCCAAGATCGGCGCAACCTTCATTCAGATGGAGGATGAACTCGCGGCCTCCATTGCCATTCTTGGCGCGGTCTGGGGCGGAGTGAAGGCATTTACCGTCACCTCCGGGCCTGGTTTCTCGCTCATGATGGAGCACATTGGCTATGCGGTGATGACCGAAACACCCTGCGTGTTCATTGACGTGCAGCGCGGTGGCCCCTCCACTGGTCTGCCCACCCTCCCCGCGCAAGCGGACATGATGCAGGTGAAGTGGGGCTCCCATGGCGACTATGAAATCATCGCCCTCTGCCCCAACTCGCCGCAGGAGTGTTTTGACCTCACAATCAAGGCATTCAACTTCTCTGAACAGTATCGCGTGCCAGTCTTCGTGATGATGGACGAAGTGGTTGGCCACATGACTGAGAAGGTAGTCATTCCTCCCGCGGAAGAAATCGAAGTGGAGCCGCGGCACTGGACTAACAAAGACAAGAGCTCATTTCAGCTCTTTGCTCCATGTGGGGAGGAGCAGGCTCCGGAAATGGCGAAGGCTGGTGACGGATACAAGTTGCATGTCACGGGCTTGACCCACGACGAGCGCGGCTATCCCAACATGACCCCGGCCGTGCAGGAGAGAATGGTGAAGCGGTTGGTCACCAAAATTCGCGACAACGCCGAGAAGATTTGCATTACCGAGCAGGATGGAATTGAAGGCGCCGACGTCGTAGTCGTCAGTTACGGAATCACTTCACGTGTCGCCCAGCGTGCGATTGAGACTGCGCGTGAAGAGGGCCTCAAGGTGGGCAGCTTGCGCCTGATCACGGCATGGCCATTCCCCGAGCACGTCATTCGCGCCATCGCTCCGAAGGTAAAGGGAATTGTGGTTGCCGAACTCAACCTCGGGCAGATGGTTCGGGAGGTGGAACGTTGCGCTGGTGGCCATTGCAAGGTGAAGCTCGTGGGCCACGCCGGAGGCACCGTACACAAGCCGGAAGAGATTCTCAAGGCCATCCAGGAGGTGGTGCGATGAGTACGCCTGTGATTTCGATTACGCCGCCGGGAAACCCGGTAGAAGATTTTCTGCGCACGGATCGTATGCCGCACATCTGGTGTCCTGGATGCGGCATCGGTACCACGGTGAACTGCTTTACCCGCGCTCTCATTGAGTCGAAGACTGACCTGGACAAGCTGAGCATCGTAAGCGGTATCGGCTGCACGGGGCGAGTTGCGGGATACGTCAATCTCGATTCGTTCCACACCACCCACGGCCGCGCCATCCCGTTTGCCACCGGACTCAAACTCGCGAGTCCTGACATGACAGTGGTGGTTTACAGCGGCGACGGCGACCTTTTCGCCATCGGCGGTAATCACCTCATCCATGCCGCCCGCCGCAATCTGGACATCAAGGTGATCTGCGTGAATAACCTCACGTACGCCATGACCGGTGGACAGACTGGACCGGCCACTCCGCTTGACGTCATCACTGCGACGGCAGCGTACGGAACATACGATCCTCCATTTAACCTGCCTCAGTTGGTGGATGCCGCAGGCGCGGTCTACGTCGCGCGCTGGACGACCTTCCATGTGAAGCAGCTTGCGCGCTCCATGGCCGAGATGTTTAAGAAGAAGGGTTTTGGATTTATAGAGGTTGTCTCTCCCTGTCCGACGCTTTACCAGCGCCGCAACAAGATGGGCGACGCTCTGGATACCATGAAGTTCTACAAGCAAGTTTCCAAGATCAAGCACGGCACGCCGACCCACGAAGTAGGACTCACCAAGAGCGGCGAGATCATTTGTGGCAAGTTTGTAGATCGCGAGCGTCCGGACTTCACCACCATGATGCACGCGCATCTGGAGCACGAACTTGGCGACAAATACATTCAGGCGGAGGCACCCGTATGCGGCTAACTGAAATCCGTGTTGCAGGCTTTGGCGGGCAAGGCGTCATCATGTGCGCAAGCGTGATTGGCCGGGCCGCGTCCATCGTGGAAAAGGGCTACGCCACCATGACCCAGAACTTCGGTCCTGAGGCGCGTGGCGGAGCTTGCTCTGCACAACTCATTCTTTCTCCCACTCCGGTGCTCTATCCGTATGTTGTGAATCCTGACCTGATGGTTCTCATGTCACAGGAGGCGTACGCGAAGTTCTCCAAGGATATCAAGCCGGGCGGCACGCTCATCATCGAGCAGGACCTGGTTCGCGTGCAGGAGTTTCCTGTGCCGGATGTGAAGGTCTTTGCGATTCCTGCCACACGCATTGCCGAAGAGCTTGGCAAGCGCATGGTGCAGAACGTCGTCATGACTGGCTTCTTTGGTGCTGTCTCAGGGCTGCTCGAAAGGGAATCTCTCTGGAAGGCCGTGGAAGATTCAGTTCCGGCAGCCTCCGCAGAACTGAACCGGAAAGCGTTTGACGCCGGTTATGAATACGGATTGAAGCACCTGGCAACCGGAGCGATCGAACTCGGCGAGGAAGATCCGGTCTCAGTCTCCGAGTAGTTTCACCACCCCAGAACCATGCACTCCAGAAAGCCCCGGTCTCCGGGGCTTTCGTTTCTCCGAGCATACGCAGTCTGCTTCAAGCACTGGAGTTGCCACGCGCAGTGTGGCACAATTGATCTACCCCAAGTGCGGGGATGGTGAAATGGCAGACACACTAGCCTTAGGAGCTAGCGCCGCAAGGCATGGGGGTTCAAGTCCCCCTCCCCGCACCAAATAGAAAAGGCCGATCTCATGGATCGGCCTTCTATTTTTCTGCTCGATTCGCCTAGAATGCGCTCCAGCTGAACTCGTCCACGTGCAGAGTCCCGGTCACGGAGCCCACAGTACTTCCCGTGTTTATATTCCATTTCTGTCCGCCAAGGCTCGTGTCATAAATGACGTGGCCGCTTCCAGAAAATGTTGCAGTATTCGTGACGATAGCACCGTACAGTCCGGCGTTGCCGCTTAAGCTTACTGGAGCATTGGGAGCATAGACGCTCGCAAACATGTTTGCTCCGGCAGCCAGGTTCAATGTCTTTGTGCCTCCATAGACGAAGGTGAAATTCGCCGGTGCACCACCGTTGTTCGCAACGATCCCACCGTTCACGTTTAGCGGATTCGTAGCGGTACCCTGGTCGAGAATATTAATAACAACAGAACCAGTGGAGGGAAGTACGATCTTTGCCCCGTTGCTTACTAACAGGCTGTCCATGTTATAGGTGCCTGCCTGCAACGTGATGACGGCGCAGGAACCGAAGTTTACAGTGCCGAAATTTGCGGCGCCAGTTCCGGCCGAACCGTTGGGCAGGGTGCTAGGTGGGATCGTGATTGCACATCCGCTGCCGCCTCCATTCCCGCCCGAACAAAGCCCGTTGTAGCCTGAGCAAGTTGCAGTATTTGCCGTCACGGTGGCCGGGACCACAGAAGCGCAAAGGCCGGATGCCACGCATGCCGCAGTGCAATTGCCTGAGGGCAGGCAGGGCGTAGGATAGGACGGTGCAGGGCTGGGCAAAGCGTAGGTCTTCTGAGAGCATGAGCCGGAGCTAGCCGCCGTGCAACCGACGCTTGAACCGCTATTGTCTTCGTATACAGCCCATTCTGTGCCGCCGCTCGCCGTACTACACTTTGCGCTCCAAGCGTTGCTTGTAGGGGAGTTGAGGCCGGGCCAAGTGGGGCCGCCTGCAATTCCGTACGTACCGGTCGTGCCTAGGTTGTAGAAGGGTGTAAAGACGTTGCCAATAATATAGGCACCGTTGGTGATCGTGACGTTGCCGTACGTCGCCACATCGCCTCCGGTGTTGGCGAGGCTCGGCGAGGTGACTCCAAGCTGTGTCGTAGAGTTGTAACTGTTGGTGTATTGGCCACCCGACATCGTGATCGCCCCGCAGCCTTTCCCCGTGGCAAAAACCCCGGCCGCGTAGGTTGGCGACGAACTGGAACTGCTGCCCGACGTGTATGTGACCACGTTATCGACTACCTCCACCACTTGCACCCGGGCATTACCAGAGTTGGTTAGCGTGGTGCCGATTTTATTCACGGCTCCTTCGGATACGATCTTCCAGCGCATCAGCCATTTACCGTCGGTCCCCTGATACGCCGACAGCAACTGCATGCCGACATCAAAGTGGGCGCCACTCGCCATGCTTGCAAACGCCGTCTGCGTTGTGGCTGTCGCAAAATAACTCTGAAATGCTGTTTCTTGAGTGGTGTCGATCGTGCTGTATGTATCCGTGTACGGCGCTGTCATGCCACTGGTCGCGAGTATCAGCGGTTGGCTTCCGGAGACAGTTGTGACTGGCACCGTATTCAGATTAAATGTTGCGGCCGTGAAGTTGGATGGTGGCGCATATGTGGTCTGTATGTAATTAATCGCCTGTTGAGCACCGGCCTCAGCCAGGTAGCGCGCCTGGGTGGTTGCTCGGTAATTAGAAGAGGTCCAAATCTCCGACTGGGTTGAGAACATTACTCCAACTGCCAGTGTGGAGATTACGGCGAGACAGATCAGCGCCATGATGAGCGCGATTCCGCTCTCTCGAGTCAAACTGCTGGCGCGTTTGTGCCGGAGTATAGTGCCGAGATTCATTGCCATGGGACGCTCGCTAGTTCAGTGGGGTCTGGTTGCAATTCCCCGTGAAGATAATTTGCATAAGTAGCATTGCTGCCATCCTTTACCAAGGCAGTCGCGCATGCCGCTTGATAGATGTTGTCAGCCGCGATGATGTTGCGGGGTTGAATATTCGAGTAACTTTTCGTAATTGAAATGGTCTGGTTTGATCCTGAAACCGTCGGGTTCTCGGTAACTGTGATCGTGAAGCCTACCTGCGTGATCATGGAATACGTCACATTCGCGCCTGCCCCATTAGGGAGTGTCACCGTGTCAGGACTCGTATTCCAGATGAAACTGCACGCTGTTACATTGTCAATCAAGGGATATGCGGTTGCCGTTAATGGTGTGCTCAAGAGATTCCACTCGATGCGCGTCAAGCTTCCGGGAAAGCTGGTGGGACAGAGGTACTCCACCGCGTATAGCCCATTGCCTGAGCCATTAATGTCACCAAAGATCGACAATTTGCTTGAATTGGTCTGCTCGATCACTACCCCATGTGGAAACACTCCCATCGGATAGGCGGGTGTGTTCACTGCATGGGTTGTGCCGAATATGGCCGTAATCTGATTGTTAGAGGTGTTCTTAGCGGTGATCTGGATCGCGTCCTGATTACTTCCGCCATCCACCTGCAACCACTGGCCAACATAGACTCCGGACAATGTGTTCAGCGTGACAGTCTGCAATCCGGTTGTTGTGACAGCGGACGTGATCTGGTAGGGAGAGCCAGCGGTTGTTACCACGTTGTCTCCCTCAATCGTCGATGCCTGCAATCCCGCTTGGCCAATCTCCTGAGCCATCAACTCCATGGCCCCCCGCATTCGTTGCTGCATTGTGGTGCGAATCTCTGTCTTCCGGAAGTTCGCCTGTAGTCCAGACATGCCCGCGAGGACCGCGCCTGAAATAATCAGGAAGATGGCCATGCTGATCAGCATCTCCAGGAGCGTGAAGCCTCGCGAATTCCGGTGCATATTCTTGCTCATATAGCTCTCAATACTGTTCTTTTACGGAGATCAACGTTGTAGAAGGAGCGAGAGATTGCACTGCGTCTGTCGAAAACAGCGCCTTTACATACACAGTAATAACCTTGACGTTTGTCGAAGTGGTCGATACCGACCATTCCCGCATATAGAGCGCGCCAGTCGGAGATGCTGTGATCGGGGTAGTGTTTGCAGGATTCACATAGTCCACAAAATTGGTAACTGGTGACGAGGGATTAACGCTGCCCGGGCCAGCCAGTCCGCAACCAGTGCAACCATTTGCTGTGCTGGCCGAACCTACCACCAACGTTGTGGAGTCGTTGTAGTTGAGGGCCATCAATTGTTCCATCTTGTCTTGTGCGTACTCGGTAGTACGAGTGGCTTGATCGCCCTGTCCAGCATTCTTTGCCGCGGCAATCACGAAAAGCGCCATCAATCCGCCGATACCAATAAGCATGATGAACGACGCAACCATGGCTTCCAGAAGCGAGAACCCACGCTGACCGTTCCTGCCGGATGTCGACTTGTATATGCGTTTCATGCTCGTCTAATACTCCCTCAACACACTGAAGCAGGGCAGTGCCGGCTTGGGGCAGGCTGTGGCATCGTTGCCGAATACGTATACATCGGGTCGTCCCGTCAAGTTCACCGCAACCGCAATATAGTTTCCTGCCTGGTCTTTCAGGTAGAACGCGTAGTCTGATTTCATGTTGAGCGCCGCGTCAATCGGTAAACCACGCGAATTGAACATAATGACTGGGGTCGTTGTGTTCGACGCTGCAATCGGCGTGTACTGTTCCGCGTTTCCCTGGTATGCCCCGGAGGATTGGCCAGGAGGATAGGCTGAAACTGCAGTCGAGGGAGGAATCCCAAAGCTGACTCCCGCGGACAGATAAACCATCTGGTTGTCGTTGTTCCAGGAAGCTCCGTTAACGTTATAGGGCTTGCTCTGAAGCTGGCAATACGGAGGACCGGATGTGGGAGTCGGAGTGCAAATCACCTGGACGTGTGAAAACTCTGAAGACGCCCGCATGCGAGCCATTGTTACAAGGCTAGCCAGCGCATTCGCATCGTTTCGCAAGCGATTTGGCCTTGAGTAGGTAAGAAAGACTGGCAGTGCAACAGCGGATACAACAATAGCAATGGACACAACAACCAAGAGTTCCAGTAGCGTAAAGCCGCGTGCCTTTGAGGCGGACGTGGCCGCAGCATCGATTCGAACCGCTGCTTCCGTCATTCTCCCGCATTCAAAGTTTGGCTTCAACGATGTCCTTCCGTGCATTTGTCCGGGTGGCCGCTCTTACCGTTCTCAACCATGCATCCTTGGGACAGACTAGTACTTGCCCAATTCTCATTCAAAGCGGAATTGTGGCGGTTCGGCATCATAAAGTAAAGTTACCGAGGTACTCCCCGCCAACTCGCCAGCGACCATTTAAATGTCTTTGTTGTAAACAGGATACTTCAAGACGGTATTCTAAGATCTGCTCAAAAGGTGCAGGAGCCCATCCAGTCCACAGTAGTTAAGCCGGAAGGCTGCTGCCGTCCGCACCACCGGCTTGGCATGATAGGCCACTCCCGTGCCGGCCAGCGCCAGCATGGGCAAATCGTTGGCTCCATCTCCGGCAGCCACCGTCTCTGACAGCAGAATGCCTTCGCTTTCGGCGATCTCACGCAGAGCGAGCGCCTTGCGCTTGCCATCCACAATCGCTGCAGCCAGTCCTCCGGTAAGCGCGCCATCTGCGATCTCCAACTCATTGGCGCACAGGTAGTCAAAGCCCAGTCGCTGCTGTAGATACCGCGCGAAGAACCCAAATCCTCCGGAGAGAATAGCCGTCTTACATCCTGCGGCCTTCAATCCTCTCATCAGCCGTTCCAAGCCCTCTCCCATCGCGATCTTCGTCTGCAATTCGCCAATCCGTTCCGCCTGCACACCTTTGAGCAGCGATACACGCCGCGTTAAGCTGGTGGGGAAGTCGATTTCGCCCCGCATGGCAAGCTCGGTGATGGCTGAGACCTCTGCTTTCACTCCTGCAAGTCCCGCCAGTTCATCCACAATCTCGGCCTGGATCAGGGTTGAATCCATATCGAAAACGAAGAGTTTGCGGGGAGTGTGGAAGAGCGCTTCGCTTTCGATAAAAACGTCCATGCGCACGCTTTCTGCAGCCTCGCGCAGTAGGTCAACACCCTCCTTGCTGAGTTCTGAGGCCGAGGCCGCCCAGACGCGCTGCATCCAGACGCCGCTGCCCTCCAGCGGCTTCGCCTCGTCGATCTTCAGCGTCAGCCCTTGTGCTTCCGCCTCCGCTAGAAAGCCCGCAGCACGCTCGCGGTCCCATGCCGTCGCCAGAAGCGTCAATACGTAGTTGCAGGACATTCCCCGTGTCGCCTCAGAAAAGAGATTCCATTGAGGAATAGCACTTTGTTAGAATTCAGTTCAAGCTTATCTTCCCGGGCTGGCTCGTTTGAGCCGACCCAGCGGAGTTTTTCTTGTTCATCACGATCCCGATAGTGCAGCGCTCCCCTCGATCGTGTTTCTTCGCGATGTCGGCGCGATCGTGTCAGACCGCCGCGCAGTAGTTTCCCGCAGAGCATCATGACTATGGTTTCAGCAATTTGTTGTTGAATCCGCATTTCTCTTTCGAACCGCGGCTCGCCGCGCATTCACCCTCAGGAGAAGGCTTCATGTTCCGTAAGACTCGTCTCTTTACCCCGGGCCCAACACCTCTGCTTCCCGCTGCGCAGTTTGCCATGGCAGCTGCCGATCTTCATCACCGCACGCCCGAGTTTCGCGCCCTTTACCTCAAGGTGCTTGCGCAGTTGAAGGTCTTCATTGGAACCAGTAATGACGTGGTCGTTCTCGCATCATCGGGCACCGGAGCCATGGAGGCCGCGGTCAGCAACCTGACCAGCCCTGGTGACAAGGTGCTCGTGCTGAGCGCCGGAAAGTTCGGCGAGCGCTGGGTCTCCCTGGCAAAAGCCTTCCATTGCGATACGGTTGTGCTTACCAAGCCCTATGGGGAGACCTTTCCCGCCGAGGAAGTGAAGGCCTTGCTGACGCCCGACGTGAAGGCCGTCTTTGTGCAGGCCACCGAGACCTCCACCGGCGTGCGCCATGACGTGGCGGCACTCGCGAAGCTCGTCAAAGGGACCGACGCGCTGCTCATTGTGGACGCCATTACCGGACTGGGCACCACCGCCTTTAACGTGGACGGCGATGGAATTGATGTCATCATCGGCGGCTCGCAGAAGGCTTTGATGATTCCTCCTGGCCTTGCCTACCTGGCTGCCAGCGAGCGCGCCTGGGCCCGCATGGAAACCAGCAAGCAGCCCCGCTACTACTTCGACCTCCGCAAGGAGCGCAAGTCTGCCGCCAAGGGCGAAAGCGCCTACACACCGTCTGTCGCACTCATTGCCGCCATGGGCGCCGCCCTCGACTACCTGGAGCAGCAGGGAAGCGGCGACCTCGCCAAGGGGCGCGACCTGCTGGTGGCCAACGCCGAACTCAGTGCCCTCTGCATGAGGACCGCGGCGAAGGCTCTCGGCTTGGACCTGTTCTCCTCCTCTCACGCTGCCGCTGTCACCGCTCTCAAGGCTCCCGCGGGAGTCTCCTCTTCAGACTTGGTCAAGGGCTTCAAGAAGGAATTTGCCGGAGTCCTCTCCGACGGGCAGGGCGAGATGAAAGGCCAGATTCTGCGCATCGCGCACATTGGCTATCTCGACTATCTCGACTGCATTGCCATCATCGCCGGCCTCGAGCAGGTGCTGGCACAGTTGAAGCCTGGCAGCTTCCAACTTGGCGATGGACTGCGCGCCGCACAACTTGTATATGCCGAAGCGCGTAAGAACGGAGAAAAGCAGTGAAGATCGTCGTCGCTGAGAAGATAGCTGGCGCCGCAATGAAGGTGCTGGAAGCCATTCCCAACAGCACGGTCATCACGCCGGAACAGTTTGCCATTGATCCCGCATTGGCTGTCTCGGATGCCGATGCCTTGATCGTGCGTTCTGCTGTTCAGGCCGATGCGGCGCTGATCGAGGCCGCGCGTAGCATACGCGTCATTGGCCGTGCCGGTGTTGGTGTGGACAACATCGACGTGGAAGTAGCAACCCGCCGCGGCATCGTGGTGATGAACGCTCCCGGTGCCAGCGCAGTCTCGGTTGCTGAACTCACTCTCGGATTGATGATCGCCATGGCGCGCCATATCTCCCGGGCCGACCAGACTACCCGGGCCGGTAAGTGGGACAAGAAGAATCTGCAGGGTACCGAACTTGCAGGCAAAACGCTCGGCATCATCGGTCTAGGCAGAATCGGCACTGAGACGGCGCGTCGTGCGCTGGCCTTCGGCATGCGCGTGGTGGGCAGCGATCCTTACCTCTCTCCCGCCCGCGCCAAGGAGTTGGGCATTGAATTGATCTCCACCGATGACCTGTACTCTCAGGCCGACTACATCTCCCTGCATCTAGCGCTGACTCACCAGACCGCTGGCCTGATCAACGCCGATGCCATCGCAAAGATGAAACCGGGCGTACGACTTGTGAACTGCGCTCGCGGCGAACTGGTGGACGAAGCTGCAGTGGAAGCCGCTCTTCGCTCCGGGCACATCGCATCCGCCGCACTCGACGTCTACTGCGAGGAACCGACCCGCAATACGGGACTTCTCTCCGCTCCCAGCCTGCTAGCCACACCCCACATTGGAGCCTCTACCAAGGAGGGTCAGGAGGCCGTCGGTATCCAGATCGCGAAACAGGTGCGTGACTATCTGCAACAGGGAATCGCGCAAAATGCCGTGAATTTGCCCTCGCTCTCAGACGTTGAGTACAAGCAAATCAAGCCCTACATGGCCCTGGCTGGCCGCCTGGGACGCTTCGCGGCCCAACTGTTTCCCTCCAACCTCGCCGAAATAGATGTGAAGTTTGAAGGCGAGATTGGCGAATGGAAGACGCAGTTGATTCGCAGCGCAGCCGTCGCCGCTATCCTGCAATCTGATTCCGACGAGCCCACCAACATCATCAATGCCCAGTCTGCGGCGGAGGAGCGCGGCGTGGTAGTCCGCGAAACCCGGGCCCAACCGAACGCGCGGGTAAACGTCGTCCACCTCAAGCTCACTGGCCCCACCGGTTCAGTTGAGTGTAGAGGCACCCTCGTGCACGGAACTTCTCCGAGACTTATCCAACTTGATGGCATTGACATCGAGTCGCATCTCGAAGGCTACTTCGTTGTCGTGGCCAATCTGGATGCTCCCGGCGTGGTTGGCTCCATTGGCACTCTTCTCGGCAAGCACAGCATCAACATTGCGCGCCTCTCGCTTGGCAGGGAAGGGCGTCAGGCGCTCGCCATCGTGCAGGTGGATGAACGTGTCTCGCCTGAAGTGCTGACCGGACTACGCAACGTGACCTCCGTGCAGAAAGTGTCCAGCGTAAAGGTATAACCGGCATTCTGGAAGGGGGCCTCTTGTTGGGAGGCCCTGTTTTCGCGGTTCCGATGACTGTTGAAAGTCCATGCTGGTCACAGGGGCACTTCTTCTTTAGAATGATCCTCGGAAACTCGCGCATTCATGCCATCAAATCAAACCCTCTATGTCGATTCAGCGCAGAACTTTGAAATTCTGCTGCGCGAACTCTCTCCTCAGCCAATTATCGGCCTGGACACCGAATTCATCTCCGAAGGCCGCTACGAGCCCGAACTCTGCCTCGTGCAGCTTTCAACACCTGATCGCATCTTCATCGTCGATCCGATTGTGCTTCCAGACCTGAAGCCCATGTGGGACATCCTGGCTACACCCGATCGTGAAATTGTGACCGTGGCCGCGCGCCAGGAAATCAAGTTCTGCGCTAAAGGTGCGGGCGTCGCTCCCGCCTGCGTGCTTGACCTCCAGGTAGCGGCCGGATTGCTCGGTTACGGATACCCGCTTTCGCATACCAACCTTTGCTTGCGCATTCTGAATGCGCGCGTCAACGGTGGAGAAAGCTTTACGGACTGGCGCAAGCGTCCTCTGCGTCCCGTGCAGCTTGAGTACGCCGCCGATGATGTGCGCTACCTTCTGCCGATGCGTGAAAAGCTCCTGGCGCGTGCCGCTAAGCTTGAGCGCACTAGTTGGGTGCGTGGCGAGTGTGATCACCTCGTTAAGACCGTTGTACGGGAGGATGAGCGCTGGAAGATCTCAGGCAGCGCGCGCCTCAGCCGTCGCCAACTTGCCGTCCTCAGGGAAGTATGGCGCTGGCGCGACCGTCAGGCCCGCTCGCTCAACGTTCCGGTCGCGCGCGTACTTGGTGACAGCATGTTGATTGAAGTGGCGCGGCGTTCACCAGCAACGGTGGAGGATTTGTTCTCCATCCGCGGCCTTGATAGCCGCCTTCTGCGAAAGGCCGAGCAGGAAGTTGTGGATGCAGTCGAGCGCGCCCGCTCGATTCCGGAGTCCGACCTCCCCAGCAATGAGCGTCGCGATGATCCTCCCCAGGTAGGAGTGCTCACCAAGCTTCTTTCCGTGGCAGTGGGCAATCTTGCTGCGGAAACTGACATCGATACTGCGCTGCTGGCCACCACTAGCGATCTTCAGGAAATGGTGCGCTGGTTCCTGGACCAGGAAAACACACTACTCCCGGATGTTCTTGAAGGCTGGCGTGGCGAGATTTTGCGGGAAGCTCTAATCGGCTTTCTGGAAGGCAAACGGGTAGTTCGTGTCGGTAACGTTCGCCGTCCCAACCCGCTCGTCTTTGAGCCGTATTCCAAGTTGTAAGTTTGGCGCCCGGTGGCCCGGCAAATTACATCCGGGTCCAGCCGCGCCACACCCATAGACCCGCCATCATCAGCACCAGCAATCCGCTGGAGGCGCCCAGAACATTCACCAGTGGGCGCACGCGATTCATCCGCGCCATCACCTGTCTCTGGTCCTGCTCCAGCTGTGACTCCGAGCTGTTCAAGAAGAGTTGATCGTCCTCGTGCATGGAGAGTGCGCTGCGATAGATCAGGAGCACCGCAAGCACAGCAGTCAGCACGGCCCACACGGACATGAGTATCGACATCGGTTCCATACCAGCACCTACAGCCAGCCCCTTCGCGGAGAGGCTCGGCGAAGCGGCGTACTTTTTTCGGCACGCATTATAGGCATGGTTCAGGCCGTTGTTTTCTGGAATATATTTCCGTTGCTGCTCGATTCGGATGGCAACTTTTGTTCCTGGAGTCCGCATCGCGCCGGAATTTTGCGACTCTGGAGTTGCCGGATGCATCAAAAGAGAACAGGTGAAAACTGCCTGTGCGGCGTGTCACAGTGGTGTGTGACACGAACGAACCAAATTTTGCTATAATAAGTTTTTAGCCGAGGAGAAACAACACTATGTCGACGCCCACCACAACTCCCGAAGTCAAGAACGCTCCACTTACCCTGACTGCTCCCGCAATTGCGAAAGTCAAGGAAATCATGGCGCAGCAGACTCCTGTTCCCACCGGTCTTCGTGTGGGCGTTGTCGGTGGCGGCTGCTCGGGATTCTCCTACAGCATGCAGTTTGAGAACGGCGCAGGAGCCATGGATAAGACCTTTGAATTCGAAGGTCTGAAGGTTTACATCGACGCGACGTCGCTGATGTACCTGCAGGGCGCAAGCGTCGATTACATTGAGACGCTCGAAGGCGCGGGCTTCAAGTTTGAGAACCCGAACGTCAAGAGCACCTGCGGCTGCGGCTCCTCGTTTAGCGTCTAAGTCAGTTTCTTGAGAATGTGAAAACCCCGCCAGAAGGCGGGGTTTTCTGCTCACAGACCAGAACTATCCAGCTCACGGGGTCGTTGTCGGGGATGGCGAACTTGTGCCGGGTGAGCTCGCACCTCCGCCTGAGTTCGTAGTGCCCGAACCTGAGTTCGTAGTGCCCGGACTGCCGCCTGTGTTGCCATTCATGTTTCCGGATCCAGACCCGTTATTGATTCCTGCATTCACCGTTCCCACAAACATCTTGGGGTTATAAGGACCAACAATCAGCCGTCCATTGTTCTGGTCCTGGCCTGGGTCATAAATGAAGAACCATTCGTTGTACTTGGATTTCTCGCCGAAGATGTGAGTGCCTTCCTTCTTCGACTTGCTCACGACGCCGTAAACGTCTCCTCCTCCAAGTACCTGGCCATTCGCAGCATTGTTGCCCGTGCCGCTGGCGCCACTGCTGCCAAAAGCGCTTCCTGTACTCCCTGTGTCTGTTCCCGTGGTAGTGCCAGTTGTTGAGCCGGTGTCTGTGGAGGTTCCCGTGTTATCTGCGGTAGTGTTTGCCCCATCCGGGGTGCCTGCTTGCGATGCGCTGGCTGTACCGCCAGCAGCGGTCGCAGCGCCCGTTGTTCCTGTTGCGCTGCCGATTCCTGTCGACTGTGTGGCGGAACTCTTGAGCTTGACGTCCATGGGATGCACAATCTTCCACGCGCCGTCCGGAGACATCGGATCCTTGTACCTCTTGCGCAGGTAGCGGATCTTGTTCATGTTCTCCAGCTGTTCGATGCTGACCGGATACCTCTTGTTAACGCGATAGAAACGCTGGACCGCACGTGCATATTGTTCACCGCGGTGGATCATTTCGACCTCGCGGTCGCGCTGCACGCTGCGGCGATAATTCCGCGCCACACCCATCATCGTGATCATCAGCACTGCAACGGCGAGCATCAGGACCAGCAGCATATAGCCGGAATCCGTACGCTTTCCGCCGTTGCTGGTCGCTCTTCTGAATCTGATCATGTGGATTTACCCCTGGGTCAGGGGAATGTTCTCGCGGTGGTTGTTCAGAAGGTCTTCCACCTCAACTTCTCGCGGCGAGATTCGTAGCACCCGGTAGTGCCGGTTTACCACATCGCCCTCGCGGGCGATCCATACATCGTCACCTTGAGAGAGAAATGCTTTTGGCTTTTCACCCTTTGTGTTGGTCAAGCCGAAAAACTTCAAATTGATAGGTGGTGGCGGTGGCGGTGTGTAGACCTGTGGCGCCTGTTTTCCTCGGTTTCCAAGGAGCGGCGAAACTTTCACCTGTTCGATCGGTTCCGTCTCGGTGGAGGCGCGGAAGATGTTCTTTCCTTTTCCCTCGTACTTCACATTTTCAGAACTCGCCAGCAGATCGAGGCGAAGCTGCGGATCCAGTGACTCGATGGCTGCCGTTTGTGTCTTTGCTCCGGACGCGACCGTTTGGGGCACAGTAGACGCTGGACCGCTCGGAATCACCGCCCAGGCGACGCACAAAACCGCCACAATGCCCAACACAATTGCCATGTAGAGCTTGGTCTTGCTCTCCGTGCCCGCCTTCATGCCTGGCTCCTTAAGAAGGTGGAGAGGTGAAGTGACACAGTCAGATTGTCACCCTGCATTCCTCCAAAGCTGACGCCGTCGATCAGCAGCATAAACTTCTCCCGCTCGACTGCATTGATGAACCGTATGTCCTGGTCGTAGGTTCCGCGAATCTGAACGGTAATGCCGACTTCGTCGTAACCAGCCGGCGTAGTCTTGTTCGCCTTGTTCTGATCGTACTTCACACTGGCGACGTTCACGCCCGCTTCCTTGGCAATGTGTGCGATTTGCTCGGACATCATCGAGTAACGGTTTGTCAGCCGCTCTTCGTTGAATTTTGTTTCCTGTTCGCGAGCCGTTTCAATCTTCTGGTCCATGCCGCGCACCGGAGCCACAGCCATCGTCTTCTCAATCTTTTCCACGCGAAGTTGCTCGAACTCCTTCTCGCGCGCTCCTCGCGAGCGGCCCGCCGGAGAAAGCATCAGAATTCCCGCAGCTACATCCACCAGCAGCAGCACTCCCACCACAATCAAAAGCTGTACGCGCACATCCCGGAGATCGCCTTTCATTGGCTTCCCCCTTTGCTTGCTGCAGCGATGGTCGGAGCCTTCTGCTCCGCAGTGTCGCGCACCAGAGGAACATACACCGCCGTCAACTGAAACTTCACCGTGTCCAGGCTATCCCTCTCGCGCGCCTCTGATTCCTCAGCAATGCGAGCCGAGCGGAACGATGGCGACCGCTCCAGGCGCTTCACCAGTTCGACTGCAGCTTCTCGCGACGTGCCTGCCACCGTGAGATGTACCTCCACCGTATTGTTCGGCTGCAGCGCCGGTGCAATCGAAACCACGTGCAGCTTCGGCGGCATAATCTCTTCCAACTGCATAAACACGCGCGTCCAGGAGAACGACTTGCGCGCGATCAGGCCGTTCAAGAACTTTGAGTTATCCACCACTGCGCTATTTTGCGGAAGCTGCAAAACACGAATCGCCTGCTTGCGCTGTCCGTCCAGCGCCGCAATCTCGGATTGCAGTTCGTTGATCTTCACATTCACTTCGAGTGATTCGCGCCAAGCCGAAATCGCCGTCCACGCCAGCGCCACGGTGCACACGGCAAGCAGCAGGACCATCGGGCCCCACTGCAGGAGGACGCGTTGGACATCCTGGTACGGCTTGGTCGCCAGATTGATGTTCAGTCGCACTGTCCATTCCTCTTTCTTAGCCCGGAATCTGCGGGAGTTGCATCCCGCAAGGAGCCAGGCGTTTTCCTCGGAGATGATCTCCGAGCGCACACCCATTGTGGATGTGTTTAGAGCAGCGCTCCAAGGGCTCCGGCGAAATCATGGCGCAGGTCCCCGGATACCACGCTTGATCCAATCAGTTCTTTCACCCGGAGGCCCGTTTGTTCTTTCAGTGTGGGCGCAAAACCATCCAGCCCGGAAACGCCGCTTACCAGCAGCTCTTCCACGCTCGCGCCATAATTGTCCTGAAAGTAAACCAGCGACGGATAGATATCGTCGGCCATGCGCTCCGCAGTAGGTGTCGCTCCGGCGGCTTCGAGGCTGCGGAACAACAATAGCTTTCCGTCCTTCACCACCGCAACCGAGGTTGTGTCCGCCGAGAGCTTCAGCAGCATGGAGGGGATATCTCCCTCCATCGCTCCCAGTGCCGCCAGACTCGACGGCAGCACCACTCCCGGTGAGCAGCCAGCGTTGCGGAACGCGTTCTCGTACTCTTCCAGCACGCTGCGCAACACAATCGTGGTCAGCACGTGCAGGCCCTTCGGTGTCTGCTGGGCATCAAAGCTCAGCGCTGCCTTGTCAATATCGAAGGGCAGCGACTTGCGCAGCCGGAAGCGAACCGCCGCTTCGGCCTCATACCGCCGCTCGGGAAGGGAATCAAAGTCCAGCAGCGTGACGCGTACGGCCGAATCCGGCAGCACCGCAACCACATCCTGCCCACGTCCTCCTACGCTGGAGAGCGCTTGCTCAATTGCACCGCTCAGGGCCTGTGCATTCTGCACATTTTGCCCGTTCAAGTTTGGTGTGAGAACCCCGGCCGCAAGTGCGTTGGAGTGCGTCGCCACGATCACGCGGGGTTTGCCCTCGCAACGTGCCGCGGCCACGCCCTGCGAGCTGACCTCGCAGGCGAAGTGAGGCATGCGGATTATCGTCTTTCTCTCTGCCATTAGCGGGTCGACTCGATAAACGTGACTTTGTTGATTTCCTTCAATGTCGTCAGTCCGGCTTTCACCTTTTCCAAGGCTGATTCTCGCAGGAAGTGCATTCCTTCTTCTCGCGCAGCGCGCCTGATTTCGGAACTGGGCCGCCGCTCCAGGATCAGCTCTCGGATGTGGTCCGTCAAATCCAAAAGCTCGTGAATGGCCGTTCTCCCGTGGAATCCGGTGCCTGCGCACTCCATGCAGCCCGGACCCTCGTAGAACGGGATGCCGCGCCAATCTTCGGGCTTCAGTCCGGCGGCAACCAACTGTTCATCACTGTAGTGCACTTCCAGTTTGCAGTGGCGGCAAATCAAACGCACCAGCCGCTGCGCCAGAATGCAGTTCAGCGAGGAAACAAAATTGTAAGGCTCCACACCCATATTCAGAAAGCGCCCAATCACGTCGACCACGTTATTTGCGTGTACCGTCGTGAACACCAGGTGTCCAGTTAACGCGGAGTTGATGGCGATCTGCGCCGTCTCCTGGTCGCGGATTTCGCCAACCATGATCTTGTCAGGGTCGTGGCGCAAGATCGAACGGAGTCCGCGGGCGAAGGTCAGTCCCTTCTTTTCGTTCACAGGAATTTGCGTGATGCCGCGCAGCTGGTACTCCACAGGGTCTTCAATCGTGATGATCTTGTCTTCGTCTGACTTGATCTCATTCAGCGCCGCATAGAGCGTTGTTGTTTTGCCTGATCCGGTCGGCCCCGTCACCAGTACCATTCCGTACGGCTCGGCGATGTACTGCCGGAACTTCTTGAGATCGAAGTCGCTGAAACCCACTACGTCCAGAGTCAGCTTATGGAACTGCTCGCTCATCGATTCCTTGTCCAGCACGCGGAGCACGGCATCCTCGCCGTGAATGCTGGGCATGATCGATACGCGAAAATCGATGAAGCGCCCGTTGTAGCGAACTCGGAAGCGTCCATCCTGCGGTACGCGCCGTTCGGCAATATCCAACTCACTCATCACCTTGATGCGCGAGATGATAGTCGAGTGATGCTCCTTGGCGATTGGCTTCATCGCCTCCTGCAGCACGCCGTCAATGCGGTACTTAATTACCACACAGTCGTCGCGCGTCTCCATGTGAATATCACTGGCGCGCCGTTGCAGTGCAGTAAAGATCGTTGTATCCACCAGGCGGATGATCGGGCTGATGTCGCTTTCCTGCGTCAGCTTCTCGATCGAGATGGTCTCGTCGCCGTTGCCCTCGTCGTCGTGAATCACGTCCAGCGTGAAGGTTTCACCGGCTTCATCCAGCACGCGCTGGGATTGCTCGGTCTTCTTCAATATCTCGGTGATTTCCGTCAGGGTCGCCACTCGCGGCAGCACCCTCCGGTTCAGCAGTAAGCTGATCTCGTCAATCACCATCAACTGGCTCGGATCAGCCAGTGCTATCGCCAGTCGCCCGTCCGGCAGCTCTTCCAGTGGAATGAAATTGAAGCGGAACATGAGCTCCACAGGAACCTTGCGGAAGAGCTCGTGCTGAACTTTGAATCCCTTCAGCTCAACGTACTCGCAGCGATAGCGGCGCGCCAGTTCGTGGGCCCGCTTCTGCTCATCGTTTGCGTCTGGGATCGGTTCAATAAAAAGCTGTTGTGACATAACCCTCTATGTGTTGCCTCGTTCATCGCTTTGCTGTGGCCGCGCATCCTGTGCGCGTTAGACCGTGTCCCGGAGGAAGTTCCGGGTGAACGTCAGCCCGCCGTGAAACTGAAAATAGGCAGGTACAAGGAGATCAGAATGAAGCCGACCACCACGCCCATAACAACCAGAATTGCCGGCTCAATCAGCGACATTGCCGCCGACAGCGCCGACTGAACATCTTCCTCGTAGAACTCTGCAATCGAACTCAGCATTGTAGGCAGTGCGCCGGTTGCCTCGCCGACCTCCACCATCTCCACGGCTAAATCCGGAAACACGCCCGTCTGTTCCAGGCTCTTGGCCAGCGTCTGGCCTTCCCGAACGTTCTTGGACGCCTCGTTGATGCCATTCACAATCAGTCGGCTTGACATCGACTGTCCCGCCGTTTCCAGTCCTGTCAGCAGAGGCAATCCGCCGGAGAGCAACGTGGACATCATGCGCGAGAAAAGCGCGATCTGGTAGCGTTGCCAGATGCTGCCGACAATGGGCAGGTTCAGTTTAACCCTATCCAGAATCTCTGCCCCCTGCTGCGACTTCGACCATTTGCGCAGAAGCAAGAACACCGAAACCAGCACAACGATGAGCACCGGCAAGAATTTCTTGGCAGTCATTGCCGTGTTGATGGTGAACTCCGTCATTGGTGGGAGTTTCTGATTCAGATCGGAAAACAATTCGGAAAACTTCGGAATCACGAACGTGACCAGCATGGTCACCAGACCGAAGACACCGATCACCAGGATGACTGGATATACCAGTGAGGCAATCAGCTTCTTGCGAAAGCTAAGGGCCAGGCGCTGGAAAGCCACATAGCGCGAGAGCACCTCGTCAAGGTTGCCGCTCTTTTCACCTGCCATCAACGTGGTCGAATAAATCTTCGGAAACGCGCCTTGCTTCTCAAAGGCATCAGAGATCAACTCACCGCCTTTGGTGCGATCGCGAACATCCTCCAGCAGCATGCGGAAGTACTGGTTCCGCTGCCGTCTCGCCAGCAGTTCCAAGGCCTGCACAATTGGCAGGCCTGCGCGCACCAGGGTCAGGAATTGCTGGTTGAAGATGACGAATTGTTCCAGCGTAACTTTGCGCCGCCGCGGTAGTCGGAGCTCTCCTCCGGAGAGCAATCCTCGCGGCTTCACCGAGTAGACCAGGTACCCCGATTGCTGATACCGGTCCCGAATTTCCGCAGCAGAGTACCCGGCCTCGGTCTTTTCCAGAACCGTGCCGCGCTCATCCGCTGCGCGAATCACAAACTCGGCCATACGTCTCCACCTATGTGGGCATGCTCGTCGGGCGCGCCCTGACCCTCAGTGTAACATTATGAAACCTTAGCGATTGTTGCCCCGAGGGACGGGTTTTATCTCAATCTCACAACTTCCAGCGCGGCCCGTGGTCCCTTTCAGTCGCCCGTAACTGCCTCTTCACGGCTCCAACTGATTGCCCTGCAATATCTCAACCCCTGCCGGAGGATGGAAGTTGAACTCTGCATCGCTGACCGGAGCGTTCTCCCGTTGATTCTCCAGCCGGAATTCCGTAGTGCTTCCATCCAACTCCTGCATCACGATGCGCCGCAGAAACCCCTGGCCGTCGCTCTCCAGCAGCAGCACGGAAATCCGGTCTTCCATGCCAACCGGAATTCCTCGCAGCACCACGTCTCCCGCCACTGCCGGGCGCACGTCAGGCGCCAGCGAAAGCCCTCTCACTTCCTTCTCCAGTTTGGTGCGCCCCAATAGGTAGCGCAGCGGAGAGCGCAGGTCGTTCAAACTTTTCAGCGGCGTTCGCCGTGCTTGCCGCTCGCCCGGAATGTAGAACCATGCCGCCGAGCCGTCGGTCACAAATGTCTTTTTCTGTGGGGCGGTATATTCCCACCGCATTTTTCCCGGCTTCTTGATCCACAAAGTGCCGCTTTCGTTGCGCTGCATTCCCCCGCCCGAGTAGCTCTCGCTGAATTCGGCGCGAAGACTCTTCATTCCGTTGTAACGCGCGTCAATCGCCGCTGCCACCTGCCGCACATCTAATCCATGCGATTGCGCCCACAGTATTTGGCCAAACGCCAGCAGCGCAAGAATTCCCGCAATTCGCCGCGTCATTCTGAACTCTTCGAGAGCCGATAACCGGGATCGCCGGGAAGGTCTTTCGGTTCAAGTTCCGGGGGCAGACCCTTCGTGATGAACGGGAATGCATCGGGATGCTCAACCTGCACGCGGCCTTTCACCAACTGATACCGGTTGTTTTTCGGATCCATCGGCACCCCGCGCAGCAGCCCGGCCGAGATCAAATCTCCCCACGCCGAGGGCAGTCGCCCCGTCTGCTTTGTGAACTGATCAACTCTCTCCTGCAAAACCTTCACCTCGCCGTCCACCCGCAGGCAGCGCAGCCGATTCATCGCATTGGCGCGCAAATCCTTGTCCTCGGAACTGTTGAGTATATTCGTCCACATGTAGACTGCAGTCTCGGTCTCGCCTGCATGCGCCGCCAGTGCCGCTGCCATTACTTTCATCCACGGATGTGCACCTGCAACCTTGGATCCGCGTTCAAAGGCGTCTGATGCTCTTGCCGAATCCTTCATTTCAAGCCAGTAGATGTACCCCAGGTCGTAGTAGAGCCGCCACGCCTGCGGATTTTCCCGAATGCCCTTTTCCACCAACCGCGCCGCCGCTTCCGGGTTCCCAGCCCCCTCCGGCGGTTTCTGCGCCAGGAAGACCGAGCCAAACTCGTATGCCGGAAGCAGTTGTGGGTCGAGCGTGGTTGTCATATCCAATAGCGGTTCCAGAATCAGATATTGTTTGGCCTTGGCCCGGTGCTTCGTGCCAAAGTACTGCACAACTCTCGTCCAATAGATGTCCGCCAGCAATCCTGAGTAGCCCAGGCTAAGTCGTTTTACGACCTTGGGAGAAGGAATATAAAGAACCTCCTGGATAGGCTCAACGGCACGAATCTTGTCGACCTGCTGTACCAGCAGCATGCTGGCGGTCAGCAGCGCACCCAGCAGAAGGGCGTAGCTCGTCTGTACTCGGAATTCTCTGGTCATTTCAGGTTGCGCCGCTCAAAGATCCACACCGAGGCGGTCAGAACGCTGGCCGTATACACCACCACGTAAAGAGTATTCAGCAGGATCAACTTTGGATCGACCTTCACGTCGTGAGCGACTTGGCTGATCACGTTCAGGGATGCAAAGTTTGGCACCAGATAAGCCGCTCCGGTCATCACCCAACGCGTCACCCCATGCGCCATCTCGGCGAACCCCCGCAAATCTTCGGCAAAGGTGCCCACGGCAAAGATTGCAAACGCAAAAATAGACGAGAAGATGGGCGTGGAGAACGTGGAAAACAGCAACGCCAACGCCGTAATCAGCACAAACTCCAGCAGGATGAAGTAGATTGCAACCACCAATGGCAGGTCCACACGACCAAGGTGGTGAGACACATACAGCACCGCAGCGAAAAAGCCCACGCTCATCAGCAGCGCGTTCACGGTCAATGTCATCACCAGGCCCAGAAACTTGCCGGCAATAAACTCCCACCGCCTTACGGGCCGCGCCGCCAACACGGTATATAGCGTCCGCTTGTCAATCTCTTTGGATACCAGTCCGATGCCGATGAAGATCGCAATCACAATGCCGAACATTGAGATCGCCGTCAGCCCGAGATTGATCAGCACGATGCGATTGATGTCCAGCGAAATCTGTCCAAAGAGCACAGACGCCCCCACAATCAACAGGGCAAACAGGATCAGGTTGTAGAGAACGCGATCGCGCACCGCTTCGCGAAATGTATTGTAGGCAATTGCCCAAAGCCGCCCGATCATGCGTTCACCTCGTTCGGCTTTACGTCTCCAATGCGAGCTAGAAAGTAGTCCTCCAGCGTAGCCCGCACCGGAGTTACGCTAGTCAGGCGCGCTTGGCTGTTGCGAAGCACATCCAAGGCCGCCTCCAGGGAGTGCTCAGGCAGCACCGCCCTTACCACGTCTCCTGTAGCGTGGCAGCGTGCGCCTAGAGCTGAAAGCTGCGCGATTGCCTGTGGGCCGCTCCAAACCACTTCCACGTCGCCGCTTACTTCGCGCATCAGGTCAGCTACTACTCCCACGCCCTTCAACTCGCCCTTGTTTAGCACTGCCACGCGATCGCACAGCGTCTCGGCATCACTCAAAATATGGGTGGAGAAGAATATGGTCTTACCCTCTTCGTTCAGTTCCTGCACCAGGTCACGAACCTCGCGCCTTCCAATAGGGTCCAACCCGCTCATCGGTTCATCCAACAGAACCAGCTTGGGGTCATGAACGATGGCCTGCGCAATTCCGACCCGCTGCAGCATTCCTTTAGAGAACTTGCGCAGCTGCGTTTTGCGGGATTCTGACATTCCCACTCGCGCCAGTGCCCTATCCACTTTGCGACTGCGCTCGCTGGAGTCCACTCCGCTCAAGCGTGCGTAATAGTCCAGCAACTCCAGCGGAGTCAGATGATCGTAGAAATACGGCTGCTCAGGCAGAAAGCCGATCTGCCGCTTTATCTCGATATTGTCCAGATCGCGGCCCAGAATCTTTGCTGTCCCGCCGCTTGGAAAAACCAGCCCGAGCAACAGCTTTAGAGTCGTAGTCTTACCCGCGCCGTTAGGACCCAGGTAGCCGAAGACCTCGCCCTCCTCCACGGAGAGCGTCAGCGGCTTTAGCCCTTGCTTCAGCTTGTTTTTGAAGAACCCGGTTTTGTAGGACTTTTCCAGTCCCTGGATTTCGATTGCAGACATTTGAGTTGCACAAATTATATCCGAGGTTCATGCAGGCCCCGTTTTGAAATCAGGTTCCTCTTGGATCTCCAGGCGCTCAACCGACGCGATTATCACTACAAATGGCGAGAGGCTCCATCTGGTGATGAAGCCTCTCGCTCAGGCTTGTACCCTCCCCGGGTGCTTGCCTATTTGTGCGCCGTCTGCAGTTACTGCAGCGGGGTGTCCAAAGAAGTAGCGCTGGTGGTAGCGTTGTAACGGATCACGCCAGAAGCATCGCTGTAGAAGAAGCGCTTGCCGGTCTGGTCAACAGTGACCGGGTTGGCAGTGGATTGATAGGTGGGGGCAGGGACCGTTGCGGTAGCAGCAGTACCCGAAACCGCGAACGTATATCCGCTCTTCACGCAGGTACCGGCGCTAGCAGTGGCACCTGCGCACCCAAGAACGCCGTCCAACAGGATGGCATTGGTCGAGGTCGCAGTGGTGTTGCCAGCAGATGAACCCGGTCCCAGTGTTCCAAGTGCGACGGCGAAGCCCTGCGCGGGATAGGTCGAAGCATAGGTGACTTCAGCAGTGTTGATGGTACGCAGTGAACCCACGGCCGAAGCTTCGTTCGCAGCGATGCGCGAGCGGAGCAAGTTCGGGATAGCGATGGCAGCGATGATCAGGATGATCGCCACAACGATGAGAAGTTCGATTAGCGAGAAACCCTTTTGTTTGCGCATGGTGTTTAATTCTCCGTCTTCGTTAAAAAGAAATCTGGTCCTTCTTCGGACTCGGCTTAGACTATTGCAATTCGCGCGCCAACCTGCCCCGCTCGTTCTCGGAGAGTCACTGGATATCAACTAAATGTCGTATTTACTTGGCTATGGCGCATCTGAGAAAAGTCAATAACTCGGGTTAGGGAAGCCTCCTCAACCCCTTAGGCCCCCGCAGATGACACTTCGCGGCGCTCCGGAATGACAAAAAATGTCACAATATTCGTGCCCGTGCAACTCCAGATACCCGCAAGTGCAAGTGAAAAGAGGAAATCCTGAAGGACTTCCTCTTTACCGTGCGCCACAGCCCTGATTAGCAGGCGATCTGTTCCCGCGAAAGCCTCAGTCCACTCAGATTCCCCAAGACGGTCACCGCAATCTGATCTGCAATGAAGAACTCCTGGGCCACCTTTTGGACGTCCTCCACTTGTACCGCTTCGATTCTCTCCGTGATCTCGTTCATCCCATAGAAACGGTCGTAGTACATTTCCTGCCGCGCCAGGTTGCTCATGCGCGCCATGGAAGACTCCAGGCTCAACATCAGACTGCCCTTCAGTTGTGCCTTGGCCCGGGTCAATTCTTCGGTAGTCACCGGCACTTCTTTCAGGTCGTGGAATTCCTTCAGCACAGACTGCACTACCTTCGGTGCGGATTCCTTGGACGTTCCGGCATACACGGCAAGGCAGCCCGTGTCGCGGTAAGGATTCAGTTCACTGAAGATGGAGTACACCAGCCCCTGTTTTTCGCGCACGTTCTGGAAGAGTCGCGAACTCATGCCTCCGCCCAGCAGGGTATTCAACACAAATGAGGAGTACCGGTTCTCATGCGAGATCGAATAAGAGGGAACGCCAATACAGAGTTGTACCTGTTCCAGAGATTTCTTATTTCTCAACGAAATCTGCGCTGTCGGCTTCGGAGCCAGATCCAGGAACTCGCTGGTCCCGGCCTGCAGGTGCGCGAACTTCTTTGTCGCCAACTCCAGAAATTCATCGTGCTTCAGGCTGCCTGCGGCGGCAATCACCATGTTTCCGGCCTGGAAGCGCTCTTTGTAGTAGTCGAACAGCAGCGCTGGCCCAAACTTCCTCACCGTGTCGCGCGTGCCAAGAATCGGTCTGCCCAGTGGATGATCTTTCCAGAAATTCTGCACAAAAATCTCATGCACAAGGTAGTCCGGATTGTCCTCATCCATCTTGATCTCTTCCATGATTACACTGCGTTCCTTCTTCACATCCGAGTCGTTAAAAGAAGGATTCAGTACAAGGTCGGTCAGCACGTCCATCGCGTCGCCAAGGTGTTCGTCCAGCACCTTCACATTGAAGCAGACGCACTCCTTTGCGGTGAAGGCGTCCAGATTGCCCCCAAAGGAGTCGACCTGCCGGGCAATCATTTCTGCGGTTCGGGTGGTGGTTCCCTTGAACACCATGTGTTCGGCAAAATGCGATATTCCATTCACTTCCGGCGCTTCATGCCGCGATCCTGTTCGAATCCAGACGCCCGCTGACACCGAGCGAATATGAGGCATCTCTTCACTGATCACGGTGAGTCCATTGGGCAGGATCGTCCTGCGCACATTCCGCAACGCGGCGTTTAAGTTCGTTTCGAGGCTCATTGTGATCCCTTTCGACCCCAGGCTCCGTCATGCTTCCAACATCTGGCTGTATTACCAACCTACACCCCGGAGCGCATGTGCCCCGGCACTGTACAATTGACATTGGTGTTGCGCTGTCCAGATTTCCTGTTGCCTTCACCTATTAGATGCATGGCTCCCCACTCTCAACTCGAACTATTAGGCCTTGCCGGTCAAGAGCTTACAGACCTGTTCGAACGAATGGGAGAACCTCGTTTCCGCGCGCGCCAGCTCTTTGAGGCACTTTATCGCCAGCGCCTGACCACCTTGGAAGGGGTCTCCACCCTTCCTAAAACCCTCCGCTCACGTCTTTCTGCGGAGGGCTACAGTATCGGATTCCCTGCGATTGATCAGCGTTTTCTCTCCATCGATGGAACTGTTCGCTATCTGCTTCGTTTCTCTGATGGCCAAACCGTCGAGACCGTCTGGATGCCTGACGGCGACGGCGTCGAAGACACCGAGGACCTTCTTCCAGGCACACCCATTCCTCACTCGCAGGCCCAGCCGGTCCGTCCCCCGGCTTCCAGTGTTTCAGGCAGTCGCCCGAGCCGCCGCGGAACCATCTGTCTCTCCTCCCAGGCTGGCTGTGCTGTCAACTGCAAGTTCTGCATGACCGCCCTGCTCGGACTTCAGCGCAACCTGACAGCAGGAGAGATCGTCGGGCAGGTGCTGCTGGTTCTCAATGACCATGCCATCGAAATCGGCCGTGACCGGGTCAATCTGGTTTTCATGGGGCAGGGCGAGCCATTTCTGAATTATGAAAACTTCATTCGAGCGGTCCGGCTCCTCGTAGAGGGCACCGGGATTCCCGAGTCGCGCATGACGGTGTCCACTTCAGGGATCGTTCCCCGCATCGCCGAGTTCGGCGCCGAGGCAGTCCGTCCGCATCTGGCCATCTCTCTCAACGGATCCAATGATGACGTCCGCGAGCGGGTCATGCCCATCAATCGGAAATGGAATCTCGCGTCGATCCTTGTGGCTGCACGTGAATTCCCCCTGCGCTCGCGCGAACGCCTCACGTTTGAGTATGTGTTGCTTTCCGGAATCAATGACACCCCTGAGAATGCCTGCGAGGTCGTATCCCTTCTTGCCGGAATTCGCGCCAAGGTTAACCTCATCGCGCTCAATCCCGGCCATGAAATTCCGTTCCAGACTCCCTCACCCGCCGCTGTTGTGGCCTTTCAGCAGATACTCATAGCCGCTGGCATTCCGGCCTATTTGCGCCGTCCCCGAGGCCTCGATATCTATGCTGCCTGCGGACAACTCAAGCGCACCAGTGGTCTTGTCTCCTTACCTTAGCTCTGTGAAACCATCACCGTCCTCCTCGCATCCCATCAACGCACGAAATGGAGGAAACATGTCCGAACACCTGGAAGGATTTCGCGTGGCCATTCTCGCCACCGATCTCTTTGAAGAATCCGAACTCATCGAGCCGCGCAAGGCTCTTGACGAAGCCGGAGCAAAGACCGTAGTCATCGCCCCGCACGCGGGTGAAATCCAAGCCGTCCGGCACGACGAAAAGACGCAGAAGGTCAAGGTTGATATGACTCTGGCCGACGCCGATCCCGATCAGTTCGACGCCGTTCTACTACCTGGAGGAGCCATGAACTCCGATGCGCTTCGCCGCGATCAACTGGCGCAGGAATTTGTCCGCCGCATTGACCAGACTCGCCGGCCGGTCGCTGTCATTTGTCACGGTGGATGGCTTCTCATTTCCGCCCGCCTCGTGCGCGGGCGTCACCTGACCAGCTATAAGACCATCCAAGACGATTTCCGCAACGCAGGAGCGTTTTGGGCGGACAAGGAAGTAGTGCGCGATGGCAACTGGGTCTCCAGTCGTCAGCCCGCGGATATTCCGCGATTCAACCAGGAAATGATCAATCTATTCGTTGATCACCACGTACGCTCTCGCATCGCAGCCTGATTCATAACAGAGAAGCGCGCTTTCGGGCGCGCTTCTCCTTTTCATCTTCGTGCGCGCACCATAGGTGCCCATATTTGCCGCAGTTACGGAAATGTTGGGCTCTGTCTCCGTTCTCATCTTCGCAGCTGAGCAGATGGGATCTCCGCCATCTGCTACCATGAGCTCTGGCCCATGCCTCAAACAGCTCCCATGTTCGTCATCCGCGACTACGAAAAGCGCGACTTCGAGGTGCTCTTCAAACTCGATCGTCTCTGCTTCGATCCCGGTATTGCCTATAGCCGCCCTGAGCTCGCCAGCTTCATCGAGCAGCGCCGCGCGTACACCATTGTTGCCGAGTGGGCCGAACCCACGCCTGAACTCTCGGCCGCCCTTGTCCCCGAGGTCGAGGAATCAGCACCTCAGCCCTCGCACCATGGCAAACAGCCGCGTCTGCCTCGCGTTCCCATTGCCGGATTTGTCACCTTTCACTTCCAGCGCCAGGGATACGGCCACATCATCACCATCGATGTGCACCCCGAAGCTCGCCGCCATCGCCTCGGCACGCAGCTCATCGCTGCCGCCTGCGAAAAGCTTCGCAAGATGACAGCATTCATGGTTGTGTTAGAGGTAGCAGTCAACAATCATGGGGCGCTTGCCTTCTATGACAAGCACGGTTTCAAGCGCATCAAGGTCTTGGAGCGTTATTACAATCGCGACGTGGACGCCATTTTCATGACCAAGCGCCTGTAATCCAAGACATTTCTCAATTGTGTTTCCGAAGTCTTCGTTCCCGTACCGCTCCCTGAGCCAGAAAGCCCGCTGCCAGCGCCAGAAATCCCAAGGCCAGCGCGCATACTCCATTCCACTGCCAACGCGCCCAAGCCGCCGCTGAGGCCGCCGAGCCTACCGCACCACCCACAAAAAACACGATCATGTACACGGTATTCAATCGGCTGCGTGCGCCCTCCACGAGGCCGAAGATGCGTGTCTGGTTGCCGATATGCATCGACTGCTGTCCCATGTCGAGCACAATCACGCCTGCTATCAACCCTGCCATGTGGTATCCCGCCGCCCACAGAATCGCGAATGCGGAGGCGGACATTGTCACGCCCATCCCAACCACCCACCGTGCGCCTTTGCGGTCGGCCAGCCGTCCTGCAAACGAAGCGGCCAGCGCACCGGATGCGCCGAGCACGCCAAAGCTGCCGGCCACGCCCGCTCCCATCCTGTAATGCGGAGTCCCCAGCAGGAATGCCAGGTTTGTCCAGAATGATGAAAATGCCGCGAAGACCAATGCGCCGACCATGGAAGCCTCGCGCAGGGTCGGCTGCTCCACTGTCAGCCTCCAGAGTGAGCCCAGCGCCTCCCGGTAACTCACTGCCTTTACCGGAGGCAGCTTCGGAAGCCTCCACCACAGCAGCGGCACAAACATTGCGGTAAAACCCGCCGCCAAGAGGAAGAAGCCCCGCCATCCCAGCAGCGCTGAAATCCAACCACTCGCCGTCCGCGCCAGCAGAATTCCCAGCACCAACCCGGTCATCACCGTACCAATCGCGCGCCCGCTCTCACGCCGCTCCACCAGCTCCGGAGCAATCGGGACGATCACATGCGTCACTGCGGCCGTCATGCCAATCACAACGCTCGCCGCTACCATCGCGCCCAGCGACGGCGCAATGCCTGCTGCCAGCAACGCGATACTCACCGCCGCAAAGAGCTTCACAATCAGTCCGCGTCGCTCTGCCACATCTCCCATCGGCACAAATAGCAGGATGCCAATTGCATAGCCAACCTGCGTGGCCACCGCCACCGATCCAACTTGCGTCGAGGATGCGTGGAACGTGTGGCTCATCTCCAGCAGAAGCGGCTGGTTGTAGTAGATCGTCGCCACGCTCGCGCCGCTCGCCATTCCAAGGAAGGGGAGCAGTCCGCGATGCCTGTGCGTGGTCGCCGGCTCGGGAGTGGAATCAGAAGGCAGGGTCACAAGCCAGTTTACCGCTTCTCGGGAATCAAACTCGCGCTGTAGCCGATCGCAAATGTGACCACGCTTCCGAGCGGAACGTACCAGGGAAACGGAATTCGCGTGAACTGCCAGAGATAAAGATTCAACATAAAGCCGCACAGCATTCCGGCCATCGCGCCGCGCTCGGTGGCTTTTTGCGTCAGCACGCCAAGCATAAACACGCCCAGCAGCGATCCATATGCTACTGACGCAATCGAGAGCCCCAGTTCCAGCACCTTGCCGCCGCTGCGAGCCAGAATCGCGAGCGCGAATAACACCACTCCCCACGCCACCGTAGCCATGCGTGAGAGCAGCACTCGCCGCGCCTCGCTCGCCAAGGGGTTGATCCTTGAATAGAAGTCCACAATTGTTGTGGATGACAGCGAGTTCAGCGCCGCGCTCAGGTTCGCCATCGCCGCCGCCAGGATAGCGGAAATCAACAGCCCGCTAATCCCATGCGGCATCCGGTTCACGATGAACGTTGGGAAGATCGTATCTGCCCTCGTGAACGCCACCGTTGGTGGAAACATTTTGTAGAAGACAAACAGCGTTGCGCCAATCAGCAGGAACAACGAGAACTGGATCAGCACGATCACGCCGCTCGCCAGCAACGCCACTTTCGCCTGCCGCTCACTTCGCGACGAAAGCAGCCGCTGCACAATTAACTGATCCGTGCCATGGCTCGCCGTGGTCAGGAACGCGCCGCCAATCACTCCGGACCAGAATGTGTACGTTGCGTAGAAGTTCCACGAGAAGTCGAAGACCCGGAACTTTCCCGCCGCCTCGGCCACCGTGTAAACCGCGTGCCATCCGCCCGGAACCAAATGCAATATAGTGAACAGCCCCGCCAACGAGCCCGTCACGTATACAGCCAGTTGCACCACGTCCGTCCAGATCACCGCTGCCATGCCGCCCTTGAACGTGTAGATGAGCGTCAGCGCCGAGACAATCGCGATCGCCGCTACATCGCGTCCGAAGTCGCTGTATCCGCCCAGCACGCCGTTCAGCGCGATGCCCACCACAATCGCCACGGCAAACACGCGCACGCCTTCGGCCGCCGCGCGAGTAATCAGGAACAGCCCCGCGGTGAGGGAGCGAAGCCTCTGTCCGAAGCGACGCTCAATCAGTTGATAGGCCGTTACCAGGTCGCCACGAAAGTAGTGAGGAATCAGCAGCACGCTGATGATCACGCGTCCAATCAGGTATCCGATCACCAGTTGCAGGAAGCGGAAGTCTTTCTCGTACGCCATTCCGGGCACGCTGATGATCGTCAGCGTGCTGGTCTCCGCCGCTACAATCGAGAGCGAAATCGCCCACCAGGGAATCGACCGCTCCGCCAGAAAGTAACCGCGCAGCGTGCTCTCTTTTTTCTGGAAGCGCATGCCAAACGCGGTGACGCATCCCAGGTATCCGACGATCACCGCAACGTCCAGCGCGTTCAGTCCCATCCGCCGCTTTCTCGATTTCTATTTAGTAGCTAGTTCAGTACAGCAGATACTTCGCGCGCACTGCCTTGAAGCTTTCGATTGCGTCGTTCCATTCCACCCCAACTCGCCGTGGATCTTCACCCGTGCTGATTGCCTTGGCCGACGCATCATTCAGCATGAGCTTGTCCAGGTTCTTCAGATCGTACTGCTCCGGGTAAAGCGCGTGTAGCGCCGACGCAATCTCCGCGCCCAGTTCCGGAGCGTCCAGCGCATTCCTGTCCGTTACGATAATGTTCACTCCGCCGCACTTCTTTTGCGCGTAGGCATCGCTGGTGGGCGTGAACTCCACCGGAACAAATCGCACCCCGCTGATCGCTCGCCCGTTCAGATACGCGGCGAGTTCCACCGCTTTGATCCATGGCGCGCCCAGCACTTCAAACGGCGTATCCGTGCCGCGCCCTACCGAGATGTTCGTAGCCTCCACCAGCCCCACGCCGGGATAGAGCACCGCCTCGGTCAAACTGCGCATGTTCGGCGACGGATTCACCCAGCGCACTCCCGTCGAATCCAGCCAGTCGCCGCGTTGCCAGCCTTCCATCGCCACCACGGTCAGCCGCGCGTGAATCGCGCGCTCCCCGTTGTAGTACCTCGCCAGCTCTCCCATGGTCATGCCATGCCGCACCGGAACGGCTCCGTAGTTCGTAAAGCTCTCGCGGCCTTGATCGCTGATTGGACCCTGCACATAGCTTCCGTTGATCGGATTCGGACGGTCGAGCACAATAATCTTCTTACCACTCTGCGCTGCTGCTTCAAGAAAATATCCCAGCGTGGTTTCGTAGGTGTAGAAGCGCGCGCCAATGTCCTGAATATCAAAGACAATCACGTCCGTCGATTTCAGCACATCCTGCGAAGGATGCCGTTTCGCGCTGCTGTCGCCATACACGCTGTACACCGGAACACCGGTCTCCGCGTCCGTGGAATTGCCAATCGCCGTGGTGTCCACGCTTCCTGTCACTCCGTGCTCAGGACTGAAAATTGCCACCAGCTTAATGCCCGCCGCTGCGGCCAGCACGTCAATGGTGCGCACGCCCTGCGCATCCACGCCCGTCTGGTTTGTCACCAGCGCAACCCGCGTCTTCGCCCCGCCTGCCTCACGAAGCTCAGCAAAGTTGTGCGCCTCCAGCACGTCAATGCCGGTCTTCACCGACCCGTTCCGCGCTGTCACCAACCGCGCTCCGCTCATCGCCTCGTTATAGCCCGTGATGCGCGCCACACGCAGCTTCTGCTCCTCCGCAACCGTTAGCCCCAACCCTTGTGCTACTGCCGAGGCAATCTGCGCACGCAGCGCCGGGATCGGTTTCCCGCCTCGTGGGTGCACCCGGTTCGTCAGAATGATCACGTAGCTATTCGTCACGGGATCAATCCACAGCGACGTTCCCGTATATCCCGTGTGCCCAAACGAGCCCACGGGATAAAACTCGCCGCGATTGCTGGAGAACGGCGAGTCAATGTCCCATCCCAACCCGCGCAGCACCGTTGCCGTGGGCGGTTGCTGAGGCGTCGTCATCTTTTCCACGGTCTGAGTGGAAAGCACCTGAAAGCCCGACAGCATCTCTTCTGCAAATTTAGCCAAATCGTTCGCCGTGGAGAACACTCCTGCGTCTCCCGCCACTCCGCCCGTACGCCGTGCGGTCGGATCATGTACGGTCCCGCGCAACATCACGTGATTCTCGTCGTATTCCGTGGGCGCAATTCGCGTCCGCCACTGTGCTGGAGGCAGGAATCTCGTCTCGCTCATCCCCAGCGGCGCAAAGATGTTTCGCGCGGCATACTCATCCAGACTCAACCCGCTCACCTTTTCCACCACAAATCCCAGTGTTTCGAAGCCGACGTCGCTGTACTGGAAGCGCGAGCCCGGCGCAAACGCAGGCTTCTCCTCCATTGCCATCCGGTAAGCAGCGTCGCGCCCCTTCCAGGCCGGCTTCAGATCGAGGTCCTCCGGGAGTCCGGAAAAATGCGTCAGCAACTGGCGAATTGTGATCTCCTCCTTGCCGTTCTTCGCAAACTCAGGCAGGTACACCGATACCGGATCGTTCAGCCGGATCTTTCCTTCTTCCACGAGTTTCATGATTGACGGAGCCGTGGCCACGCACTTCGTCAACGAAGCGATGTCAAAGATTGTGTCCGCGGTCATCACCTCGCGTGTCGGCTCAACCGAGCGCATGCCGAACGCCTTGCGATACACGACCTGTCCGTCGTGCCCAATCAGCACCACGCCGCCCGGAATGGTGCCGCGAGCCACTGCCGCATTCATAATCGCGTCCACCGCCGCAAGGTGATTCTCCGGCTGTGTGCTCTGACCGACGCCGCTTGCCAGCGCCACCAGCAGCACCATTCCTATGACCAGCCCACGTCCCACCCGGCGAAGTTTAGTTGTGCGACGACTCATATCCGTATTCATGCCCCTTAGTTTGACTGAAAACCTCGCCCCCGTCAGCGCATCATTCTTCCGTCCTGTTGATTGAACGGTGACTGGGCTGCCAGGGAGCTTCGGTGCTATGGTTTCTGACATGCGGAATTTGCTCCTCATCTTCCTGATTCTCATCGCCTCTGTCAGTGCCACCGTCGCCGCTGCTCCGGCTGACGAAGTCTCTGCCGCCAGCGACCCCACAGGCGCGCACTGGGCTGATCGCACTCTCAAGAAGATGTCTCTCGAAGAAAAAGTCGGGCAGCTCTTCATGGTCTGGGCCAGGGTCGAGTTCATGAACTTCACCTCGGACGACTACCTTCGCCTGCGCGATGAGATGAAGCTCTATCACCTCGGATCTTTCGGAATCACCTCGCCCATGGATGGCGGTTTGCTGCTCAAGGCGAGTCCGCTTGACGCTGCCGCGCTCATCAACCAACTGCAACGCGATAGCGACCTCCCGCTTCTCTTCGCCGCCGACTTCGAGCGCGGTCTTCCCATGCGCTTCCACGGAGGCACTGTCTTTCCTCATGCCATGGCCTTTGGAGCCACCGGCAACCCCAACTACGCGTATCAGTTCGGACGTGTCTCCGCCGCCGAGGCCCGCGCCATTGGTGTTCATTGGAACTTCTATCCCGATGCGGATGTAAACTCCAACCCCAACAATCCCATCATCAACACGCGCGCATTTGGCGAAGACCCAGCCGAAGTCAGTGCCATGGTCACTGCCTACATTCGCGGAGTTCACGACGGTCAGGGCATGGCCACCGCCAAGCACTTCCCCGGCCACGGAGAAACTGACACCGACTCGCACCTTGCCGTATCCAGGGTCAACGCCTCCCTCGAACGTCTCAATCAGGTCGAGTTACCACCCTTTCGCGCCGCCATCGCCGCAGGCGTCGATTCCGTGATGGTCGCTCATCTGGTCGTGCCCGCCCTCGAGCCAGATCCCAACCGTGTCGGCACCATCTCCTACAACATCACCACCAAGTTGCTGAAGGAGGAACTAGGCTTTCACGGGATCGTCGCAACAGATGCCATGGACATGAACGGCGTCACGCGCATCTTTGGCGGCAACACGCCGCAAAGCGCAGGTCGCGCGGCCGTCGAGGCTCTCAAGGCCGGAGCCGACTATATCGTCATCCCCGGCGACCTTGATGGAGCCTATAACGGTGTGCTGCAGGCCGTCCGCTCGGGCGAACTCACCGAGAGCCGCATTGACGAGTCCGTCTCCAAACTCCTGCGCGCCAAGGGCACCCTCGGCTTGCACAAGAATCGACTGGTCGATCTCAACGCGGTGAACTCCGTAGTGAGCCTGCCGGAGAATGCTGCCCTTGCACAGAAGGTTGCCGATGAGGCCGTCACTCTCGTCCGCGAAAACCAGGACAGCCACAGGATTCTTCCGCTCTCGCGTTCCTCGGCCTCTTCCGCTCAATACGCCTATCATTCCGCGACCGCGCCCGGCAACCGTCTGTTCGTGCTGGTTTTCACCGACGATTCCCGCAGTGACAACGGCCGCTCCCTCGTCCGGGAAGTTCGCACCCGCGTGCCTGACGCGCGTGTGATCTACGTCGATGACCTGCTCGCTGGAGTGCTTGCCCCTCACATCCTCGAGGCAGCAGTCAATGCCGAGCGCATCATCGCAGCCGTCTACGTCACGCCCTCAGCTGGACGCACCGCAACTGACAATGGCTCTCCATCGCTCGACCGCGTGCCTTCCACCGTGCTCGCCAACGTCCTCAAGGCCGCTAATGAGAAGACAGTGGTGGTCGCACTCGGCAGCCCGTACATTCTCGCGCAGTACCCGGCGATCCAGAACTACGTCTGCACCTTCTCGAACGTTCCGGTCTCAGAGCTAAGCGCCGTGAAATTCCTCTTCGGAGAAATGCCCGCCCGCGGACACCTTCCCGTCACCATCCCGGGGTTGGCGCGCCACACGCCCATTCCGCAGCCCGGTGCCCCACATTTGCCGCAGTGAACAAATGTGGGCCTTTGCACTTCTTCCCCACCGCCTTCATACCTTGGCGAAGTCGATATACCCGCGTTGCACATCTGCGCTGATCAGTTTGACCTTCAGCTTGTCTCCCACGTCCACGCCTGCTTTGCCCACCGCCAGTAACCCTTCCACCTGCGGATCCAGTACGCGCACAAATGTCCCATGCTCGTTCGCGCCGGTCACAATTGCATCGAAGACCTGGCCAATCCGGCTGCTCATGGCTACTGCGGCAATTCGCTTCGTCATCTCGCGCTCCACCTTGCGCGCATCGTTTTCTTTCACGGTACAGTTGGCGGCGATTGCCCCCAAGTCCTCGTCGGTGTACGGCGCAGGCTGGCCTGTGAGCACGGCCTTGATCAGCCGCTGCGTCACCAGGTCGGCAAAGCGCCGGTTCGGAGCCGTCGAGTGCGTGTAGTCCTGCACCGCCAGTCCAAAGTGTCCCGACTCCGGATCGCCCGGCCTCTCCAGCACGTACTCTCCCGGTCCCATCAGTTTGATCACTGCCAGCGAAAGATCCGCAAAGTGGTCGGGGTCCGCTGCCTTGCGCTTTATCAGAAATTCATTCAGGGCCTTGGAATCCGCCACTTCTGGCAGTTTCTCCCCCAACTTTCCCGCCAATTCAACAATGCGGTTCCACCTCTCCGGAGTCTTCACCACCCGCCGGATGGACGAGACCTTCTCCAGCATTCGAGCCACTACGCCGTTGGCGGCGATCATGAAGTCTTCAATCAGTTCCGTCGCCTCATTCTTCTGTTGCCGCGCAACGTCCACCACGGTTTCGTTCAGCATCACCGGACGCGTTTCCGTGGTCTCAATATTCAAAGCCCCATGTCGGAAGCGTTCAGCCCGCAGTGCTCCAGCCGCTTCATTCTGCAGTCTGAGTTGCGCCTGCAACTCGACCGAGGCTGCCACCTTCGCAGGAGCCGCGCCCTTGCCTTCCAGCCACGCTCCCACCGCGTCATAAGTAAGCTGAGCCTTGTTACGAGTCACCGCCCGGTACACATCGCCTGCCTGAACATCGCCGTCTTTTGTGACTAGCGCTTCAATCACGATACTTAGCTTGTCTGCGCCCTCTAGCAGGGAAGTGATGCCCGTCGAAAGCTCCTCTGGCAGCATTGAGAAGTTTCGAATTCCCGTGTAGACGGTCACCGTTTCCTTGGCAGCGTGCTGGTCAATCGGCGAATTCCTGCCCACGTACGCGTCCACGTCTGCGATTCCAATCAGGACCTTTATATCTCCATTAGGCAGGCGCTCTGCCACCTCAATCTGGTCAAGGTCTCGGGAAGTGTCATTGTCGATGGAAGACCACAGCAAGCCGCGCAGGTCGCGAACCGTCCCACCTGCGGCCACGGCTGGCCCGTGCATTCGCAGTTGTTCCACCTGCTGTTGAACCCCGGCAGGAAACTCCGGCTCAAAGCCATGTTCCAGCATGGTCTGTCTTGCGGCGGCTTGCAGATCAAAGTGAGTGGCGTTCGGGTTTTTCATGGCAGGCGCAAAATCCTATCATGCGGCTCGCTTTCAGAGAATGACCCGCCTTAACCCCCTCGAATCCGGCGTTTTGCGTTGGCCCTAAGAAATTTTGCTTTTGCCCTGAGTCCCCAAGGCTTCAACTACGAAACTTATCCGAATTTACCTCAGGTCTATAGCTGAATTGAGAACTGGCCGTCATGCCTGATAGTGACTCTTGTCAGCCACGGCCGTAAGCGGACGATGAACGGGCCGGTGGACTTCCCAAACTGTTGAGGAATCATGAAACGAAATTTGCTCGCAGCGTTCTGTACTGTTCTGCTTGTGTCATTCGGCGTCGCCCAGGTCAACGTGAGTGTTTCGGCTCCGGGAGCCAATTCCACCGTTACCTCGCCCATCTCTCTGAAGGCGAATGCGTCCAGTTCGCATCCCATCGCCGGATGGCAGGTCTATCTGGATAACAATATTGCCTACACTGGTCCTGCAAATTCCACCATTGGCACCAGTCTTAACGCTTCTAAAGGAAGCCATCAACTGGTAGTCCGTGCATGGGATTCCACGGGTGCCTTCGGAACCCAGACCCTGCAACTCAATGTTTCCGGCACAGCTTCCTCCAATACCGCAACTCCACTCAATGTAAGCGTCGCGGCTCCTGTGGCCTATTCCAGCACCACGTCTCCTATTCACCTGCATGCGACCGCAACCGGTTCAAATGCAGTGACGGGATGGCAGGTCTATCTGGATAACAACATTGCCTACACCGGTCCGGCCAGCTCAACCATTGATACCAACCTTAACGCAGGATCGGGAACCCATCAGCTTATCGCTCGTGCCTGGGACACCACTGGTGCCTTCGCCAGCCAGACTCTGCAGGTCACCATCTCCGGCGCAACCGCCGCTCCGCCTTCCTCCTCCAGCGCATTGCCTACGCCGCCATCGTCCGCCAAGGTGTTCAGTAATATTGATCAGACCACCACTGGATGGGCCAATTGCCACACCCCGGCTTGTGCTGGCGGCAGCGGAGCTGGCACCTACTGGCAGGCTTTCAATCAGGGCTCGCCTTCGTTGGATGGCCGCAGCATGGAGCTGTATCAGGACGGAGGCTGGAGCAATGCTCTCTGGTACTTCAAGGTAGGCGCCGACGATGCAGCCACCAATCTGTTGTGGGACTTCTATGTGCAGCTTGACAGCGCCTCGGTCAATGCCGTCCAAGCCCTGGAGTATGACGCCTTCCAGTTCGTTGGCGGATACAACTACATGATCGGTACCCAGTGCAATTACGCCGCAGGCGTCTGGGACACCTGGAATGAAGCCAATGGCCAGTGGCTGCACTCCACCGTTCCCTGCAAGAAGTTCTCAACCGGAACCTGGCACCACATCCAGTGGTACATGACGACCAACCATAGTAACCACACCTACACCTACAAGACGCTCGTGGTCGACGGTGTTGCCTACAATCTCAACCAGACGCAGCCTGCAAAGTATCTGGCTTGGGGAAGCAACGTGGGCGTCCAGTGGCAGCTCGACGTGAATGCCAGCGGCACCGGCTATCACGAGTGGGTAGACAAAGCGACTCTTAGCATCTGGTAACTCAATTCCTGACCCCTTAAAGGGCTGGCCTCCGCGCCAGCCCTTTCATTTGCCAGGAGCGCGTCGTAATAAGCGTGCCCACGTTTGCATCGTTCGTCGGTCAGGGCTGGAACGGCCGATTGTCGGGCAGTTTCAAGAGCGCTTCCAGCCAATCTCGCCGCGGAAGCCGTGGTGATCGATTGCTGATAACAATTCTGTTGTCCGTTTGTTTCTTTTCCGCACCGTAGACGATCTGGAACGTCCTGTAATCAGGCAATCTGAAGAGATGTTCCAGCCACTCTATCTCGGCGATGATCTGTTCGGTGCTCATGCGCTCTGCTCACTTTTTTGTACTACGTCCCATGCTAGGGCCGAGGAAGATGCAAGTCTGGTCAAACTAGATCAACTGGCACACTGAGGTTTCGCGCTTCGCTGGAATCGCCCTCGCGGACTCAAATCGCGCAGTGAGCTAATGTGTACAGATCAGGCCGCCCCAGCGGACATACCATTCTCCGTGACCAACGTAATGAAGGAGAGTAACCCGCGATGAAGTTCAGGAAGCCAAATACCGTTGTACTGGGGTCGATCGTTGTCCTCGGCCTGTCTCTGCTTGGAGTGGCTCAATCCACCACGCAGTCCACCACCACCACAACGTCACAAGATCCACAACAGCCCGCTATCTCTCAGACCACCACAACGACAACCACGCAGGATTCCGCAGCCCCCGCTGCCATGACACAAGACTCCGCCATGCCTGCCAATGCTCCCATGACCAAAAGAGAGATAAAGGATGAGAGGAAGCGGCAGAAGCAGGAAGAAAAGTCTGCGGATGCCCATGCCAAAGCGGAAAAGGACGAGGCCAAGGCTCTGAAACAGGAGAACAAGTCTACCAACGCGGCAGAGAAGGCCAACTCTCCTCAGTAGTTAGGAAACCAGTGTTCGAGTGCGATGTCCATGTCCAGTCATGTTCCAGGCTGAACTTGGACATCGCCACGAGAGTAGCCACAATGTCTGCGCAGCCGCATTCTGTCCAGAGCTACCAGGCTGAACAATCCCGTCTTTATGCCCATTGTCGACGCTTTCAGTCTAGTGTTGCTCTTGGGACTATACTGTGTTCACTCGGCGAATGCTCCCGATACGGGCCGAGCGGAGATTCGTATGCCCGTAAAACGTGACGTAGTCACCGCAAAGAAGAGAGCTCGGAAGACCTCCGTAAAGCGGAGTGCTCCTTTGCCCAAGATCCCTCCTATCGCCGCGAAGTTGAACCCAGCAGATACACTGTCCGAAAGTGTAGGCTCATTCGACCCGAAACCCCGACTGTCGAAATTGTCTGAGGGGCGGTCAACGAAGGGTTACCTGGCCGAAGAAGCTGTATTTTCGCAGGGAGATGTTGCAGATGCTGTGTTCTTCATCCAGAGCGGCAAAGTGAAACTCACCGTGGTATCAAAGAGTGGCAAAGGAGCCGTAATTGCCATCTTGTCGTCAGGTAGTTTCTTCGGTGAGGGTTGTCTCAGAGGACAGCCGTTCCGTATGGCGACGGCTAGTGCCGATGAGAAGAGCACAATTGTTCGCGTCGAAAGGAGTGCGATGGTTGCGCTCCTCCATCAGGATCCGAAATTTGCCGAAGAATTTCTTGCTTATATTCTTTCCCGCAATATCCGCATGGAAGCTGACCTTGTCGATCAACTGTTCAACTCAAGCGAAAAACGCCTGGCCCGGCTCCTCCTGCTGATGGCCAATTTCGGGCAGGAATCCAGGCCGATGCCACTCATCGCAAGAGTAAGTCAGGAAACACTCGCTGAAATGATCGGTACCACCCGGTCGCGCGTTAGTTTCTTCATGAACCGCTTCCGCGAAATGGGGTTCATTGAGTATAGCGGCCGTGGTGTGAACGTCCACAGCTCCCTTGTCAGCGTAGTGCTTCATGATTAGCGGCGGTGGAGCGCTGCTGTAAGGCAGCTCCGATGTACTTGATTGTGATCTCGTGTTCGGTGCGGGGTGCAACCAGTATTCACGCGATCTGGATAGCGATAGGCGGTTCCAGTTAGGTGATGTTTCTAGCGCTCGTATCGGCGGCGCCGCGGGGTAAAGTTGATTTCCTCAGCGGGCAGGAAGACTGCGAAACAACTGCCGGAACGATGGGGCAGGCGGCTGCTCCAGACACGGATCGAACCACCAACCCGGTTCACGATTCCCGTGCACAACCACAATCCCAGTCCTGATCCTTTTTCACCTTTCGTCGTGAAGAAAGGCTCGAAGATTCTTGTGTAATGATTCCGGGCAATCCCGATACCTGAATCGGCAACCGTGAGGCAGTAACCACAACGGCCATGTGCCGAGCACAGCCACGGCGGCGCAGCGTACAGGTGAACCCTGACCTTTCCGCCTGAGGGTGTGGCATCCAGCGCATTGAGCAAAAGGTTCGTCACGACTTGGACGAGCTCTCCGCGAAATCCTTCGACAATTCCATCTGTTTCAATGCACTGAGTGACCTTAATCTCATGCCTCTCTGCACCGGGACGATAAAATCCCAGAACGTCCCTGACCAGCTCTCCCAGCTTGAATCGAGACGGCTGATTGCTATCGCGGTGAAACTTGAGCATCTGTGTTGCAATGCGTGTGAGGCCTTTTACCTGGTTGTCCAGTTCTGTGACGTAGGTTTGCGCTTCGGGGCTGGTTTGCAGGGGAGCCAGCAGATAGATCAGGTTGGTAATCGCACCTAAAGGGTTGTTGATCTCGTGTGACATCGTCGCGGCCAGTCTCGCCGTCGCGGCCAGCTTCTCACTGTTCATCAGAGCGTGCTCCATCTGCTTGCGCTCTGCCATCTCCAGTTTCAGCTTCGCATTCAGTTCTTCCGCAACCGCCGCTAGCTCATGCAGCCGCACTCCTGACAGTAACAACTCCTGGTTCATTGCGATCGACTGCACATGAAAGTGCGCGGTCTCTCCCACTTGGATCATGACTCCCGCCGGGCTTTCGTCGGCAGCGGGAACCGGCCAGACTAGATAAGACCACAACGCCGTTTTAGTCGCGGCATTTTCAGGCTCGGTGTAGTTCTCGACCTCTCCGGTGCGATAGACCCTGTCGAGCAGCAACCGGCACACATCATCGGCCACAATCTCACTGAACGGGTTTCCTAGCAGTTGGTCTGCACTCGTTCCTACCATCTGGCAAAAAGCAGGGTTGGCATAACGAATGATGTGCTCCGCCCCAGCCAGCATGGCCGTCGGCAAAGTCAGATAATCAAACACTTCGAGACCTGATGGTTCCATCTCGTCACGAACGCAATCTCCTGGCTCTGCCTCTCGCATAGGAACTCAAGAACTTTCTTTTTTGTCGTGCGGTAGCAGCCGCTCAGGAATTCCCGTAATCAAGCGCTGATAGTTCTTGAGGCGTTCGTTGGCAATGACCATTCCCTCGGACGTGATTTCATATTCGCGAATGTCCTGGCTATGGGCGCCGCCGCGCATCTTGATGATGACTAGAATTTTGCGAAGATGGCCCTCAATGGATACATAGCGCAGCCGGATGATGTCATCGGTGAGAAACGAAATGGAGTACGTGCTGAACGGGAATTCGGTGAACGATTCGTCCACTTCAACGGTGCTCAGAATGGTCACGCCGATCCCCGTTAGAGCAAATATCATCCGGTAGAGAGACTCACGGAAGTCTTCGCGGAACCCAGGTGACAGCGCCATCTCAAACCCAGCGAGCGAGTCGATCACCAGGCGCTTGGCACCAATCTTCTTAACCGCATCGAGTATTTCGTTCATTGTTTCGTCAACGGAGAGATCCAGCGGACGAAGGTAGAGGATGAGAAGCATTCCGTCCTTCTGGGGGCTTTCCAGATCCAGACCGAAACTGCCGGCGCGATCTGCGTACGCTTGCGGCCGTTCCTCAAACACGGCCACAATGCCCGGCTCTCCCTGGCGGATCCCCTCGGCAATAAACTGAGTAGCCAAAACTGACTTGCCCGTTCCCGAAGCTCCCGTTACCAGAACACTATCGCCTTCAGGGATGCCCCCGCCCATCATCTTGTCCAACTCCGGAATTCCAATGGAAAGGCGTCGATCGCTGGGTGGCTTGCTCTTATGACCGCTCAGCCCGAAAGTGCGTGAAAAGGCCTGCAGGCCGGCATCGGTAATCCGAAAGGTGTGCAGACCCGGTACAGAAGCCTGCCCGCGCAGTTTCACGATCTGCAACTTTCGCACAATGGAATTTCGCTCTGCGGATTGGCGCAGCCATATGAGGCCGTCGGCGACCGTAAAGATGGGATTGTCGCGCAACTCATCTTCAGCGTATTCACCAATCAAGAAGGTTGTAGCTTGCCAACTAGCAAGGAACAGCGACAGTTGCTGGATGAAGGATTGCAGGTTCATATCACCGGAGCCGTTCTCTGGCTTCCGCACCATGGTGCGGAACGAGTCCACCACAACCACGGCTGGATTGGCTTTTTCTACCTCTCTGATAATCTCTGCCAGCACCGCGCCCAAGTCCTTCTCGAGCACCACCTGGCTCAAATTGATGAAACGGATTGAATTGGGTAGCTTGGACGGATCGAAAAACGTGTACTGCTGCTGGTAGCGCAGCATCTTGATGGCGGACTCACCCAGTACGGTGAAATACAGTGCCGGACGCTCAGGCGTTGCATTTGCGAACACAAACTGGTGGGCCAGCGTGGTCTTTCCGCTCCCGGGGGCACCCGCGATGATGTTGAAAGAGAATTCAGGGAGGCCGCCGCCAACGATCTCATCAAGACCGAGTACCCCAGTTGGCAGCTTGTTAATCGCAACTTTATCTCGCGCGCTCATGCTTTTCGCCCTCCCCAGAATCGCAATCGTCAAATACCGCATTCGGCCAGGTTTCCCGTAGCAACCGCAAAGTCAACACTTCTCCAATAAATGCATGAAGCAGTCCGAGTAGTTCCGCAAGCAGAATGACCCGGCCCTCCCCAGCCCGAAGCTCGTTGCTTTCCGATTCAGCTTTGCGGATTACTTGCAAAGAACCATCCGCCGTAATCTGCATCTCGTTAAGGCTTGGAGCCTTCGCCCTGGCCAACGTCAGGGCCCGAGCGGCGAGTGAGCGGTACCCGGCAACTCCGGCGAGTGCACATAGACTCCTGCGCAGCTTCTCATAGACGCGAATGGCCGCAGACTCCGCTGATCCGGAAGTCTTGTCAGCAGCAGTTTCTTGAGCAAGAAGCTGCTGGGCCCAACCTCGCGCTCCTAGTGGAAGCATCGCCCCATTTCCATGTAAATGCGAAGTCACACTTGGAGTGCGACTTAGGCCTAATGGTACCCTAACCGTTCCAACAGTGGAAACACTCGCCGGGAGCGATATCCCTGTTGCTGTTGTGTCACACACAGTATCGCTTTCGATGGGATGATGTGCCCCCTCATCGCGCATCACGAAGAGTTTTTGGTTCACATCAAGTAGCCTTCTCGTCGTTGCTTTTGCTTTTTCTTCAGGGGCTCGTCGGGCCTGTCTCTTATGACAGCAAGGACTTCCAATACTGTCGCCGTGTTGCGGACATTTCCCGAGACGCTCATGAGGGCATCTTCTACAGAGGGATTCTGGTCCGCCAACAACGCAAGACGATCGCTAACTCTGTTCAGATAGCCAACTTCCTTCAGAATGTCCTCGAACGGAGTGACCGTGCCCGCTTCCGTCGTGACCGTGAGGTTAGGAAACACCTCTTGCACCAGTTGCAGAGTCACTGACGCACCGAGCAGGGAAAGAAACAGGCCAATGAATTGGCCCATGAGAAGCACGTCTCCCTCAGAAGCAAGGTTCTTAGCGATTTGGGGCTCAATTTCACCGGAACTCCGCAGGGTGCCCTCAGCCGTGACCTGGAACGCGCGAAGGCTTTGCGCCTCCGCCTGCGCCAGCGTCAGAGCTCGCGCCAGGAGTGAGCGATACCCAGCAATGCCGGCGACTCCAGATAGCGGGCCTCGCAGCTTCTCGCAAACCCGAACTGCCAGAGACTGCGAAGTCTCGGACGTACTGCCGGCAGCTTCATAAGCAAGGAGACTCCGGGCTAAGTCCTTTGTTTCTCTGGATAGCGTCATGATGTCCCCGTAAACCACGCTGGCAGGGTCTCCCATAGGCGTGGGCCTGAATATACACCATTAGAGATGCCTGGCATCGGCAACCCCTCTTCATATTCCGGAACTCCCCGGAACCTTTACTTTGTGAATATGTCGTTTTGCTGATCGTAACGCTGCTCGGTTTTCCCGGCCTGTTCCGCGGCCTCCTCAGCAACCCTATCCAGCTTTTTCTGATCCTCGAGCTTCTCCGCCTCGCTAGGAATTCCTGACACTTCGGATGAACCTTCAAACTGTTTACACATTGGCGTGCTCCCTGTAATTGACGTTCCAAGAATGCCAAAATTGCGGACGCAACACTGATCTGAATTGATCATCTTGAAAACTAATGAGAAACATTCCGTGTAACCATGCCCGGAGCGAGCCGGAAATCTAATACCCGCAAGTGCGTGCTCACATGCACCCTTCTGCAAGCGTGAGCTTGTTTGACCAGTTATTGTGCGTCGCCTCGGGCAGACTCTTCATAGAACCACGCATAATCCAATGGAGGAATGATATGTCGCAAACATTAGTAGAAAGAGCAGGCGAACAGATCTCCCAATCGGCCCGCGAAGCTTCCCGCGTAACCGGCGCCGTAGCAGATGCCATCACGAATGGCGTGGATGTGGCCAAGCGTGCCGCAAAACATGGTGGCGAGGCTGCTGAGGACTTTGTGAATGACTCGACTCGGCGCATTCGGCGAAACCCCTTGCTGGCGATTGCCGCAACTATGGTCGCTGGGATTGCAGTAGGTATGCTGGCGAGCTTTTCAAGACGAAGAAAGTAATCCGCATCGCCATCGGCCCGTCACGGCATTGATGCACAATCCCTGCGGTAAAAAGGATCTAATGTCGCGGCGGGCGAATTATCGCTAAGTTACGCACGCGGTCTGGAAATGCATTCGGCCTTCTCTAAGTGCAAGGTTCCACTATGCACGGCAGTGGGCCAGTCCGCATCTAAATAAGTCAGGAGAACCCCATGCCACAGAGCACACACAATCGAGCCGCAGAGTTACATAACCTCGCCGCTCATGCCCATCAGGCCGCAGCGGCCGCACACGAGAAGGGCGATCACCTCACTGCTCACGAACTTAGTAAGAAAGCATTGGAGCATTCGATGGACGCCTACAAACACGCGGAAGCTCTAGCCGCGGAAGAAGCAAAGCACGTAAAGAAGTCAGCCTGACCCCTTGGCCGCGCCGCTGTGATGATGAATTGAGGGACGCCGCCGAAACAGTCAGGACGTCTCTCGCCAGCTTAATCTCTACGCCTGAGCAATCTTGCTCAGGCAAGAACGCTCCCTCCTGTCAATGTTAAGCCTCCTGGGTGGCCGGAATTGCGGCGGCCACTCACTCTCAGCTCATTATGAAGTCGCTTAGGCTGACCATCCCCACCCATCCCGCTATTCACGAGAGACCGAACGTATGCCTTTAATTCAACTTGTCGAAGTCCTGATTGTCGTTGGTGTCCTGCTCTGGCTGATCAACCGATTTATTCCAATGCAGGGAACCATCAAATCGATCCTGAACGCCGTGGTCGTCATTGCCGTCGCCTTATGGCTGCTCAATGTTTCCGGGCTGATGCATTCGTTCTCGCGTGTCCGCATTGGTTGATGAATAAGACGGGAAGCGCACCGTCCAAGAGCTCTGAAACCCACCAAACCAGATCGCTGCATCGCAATCCAGTCAGGAGCTACATTGAAAACAGAAATTCTGCTAACCGCAATCATTGCCCTGAGCATGGCCTCATTCGCTCAGAACTCTCAGCAAACGATCAGCGTTGAACCCATGTCCCACACGCCGTTGTTCCGGGTCAACGTGACCAGCCGTAGTGTTCGCGCGGTGAACTACAAACATCGCAGCGGCTCCACCAAGGTGGACTTTGCCGGCACGGACTTGATGCCTGGAGCGAATGGCGAAGCCAAGGTCGAGAGCGAGCGCGGCTCCATCAAGATTCACGCGGAGTTTGGCAATCTGGACAAGCCGACTTCCTTTGGCAACGAGTACCTGACATACATCCTGTGGGCGATCTCTCCCGAGGGCCGCGCCGTCAATCTGGGCGAAGTGCTCGTGGGCGGCAACGATCGCAGCAAACTCGATGTCACTACGGATCTCCAGGCCTTTGCGCTGATCGTAACCGCTGAGCCGTACTATGCGGTTCGTGAGCCCAGCAATGTGGTGGTCCTCGAAAATGTGATTCGCGAGGATACCAAGGGTACCGACGAAGCCGTGAACGCAAAGTATGAGCTCATGGAGCGTGGCAGCTATATTCCGACGGGCTACCAATTCGATCCGGTCGTTTTGAACGCAAAGCTTCCGCTGGAATTCTTCGAAGCGCGTAACGCATTACGCATCGCCCAATCCGAGGGCGCCGAGACTTACGCGAACGAAAGCTACAAGCACGCCGTCCGCTTGATGAACCAGGTGGACGAATATGCCACCAGGAAACATATCGACAAGAAGCCGCTCATCGCCGTCGCGCGTGAGGCCGTTCAGACCGCCGAAGATGCTCGCGCCATCGCTGTAAAGAAAATGGACGAGCAGCGCGCAGACGATGAACGCCAGGCTGCAATTGAAGTCCAGGCGAATACGCAGTCCCAGGCTGACAATGCGATCCGGATGAGGGACCAGGCTCAGTCTGACGCATCAGCAGCACAGGCCGCCAGGTCGCAGGCTGAATCCGATGCAGCCACAGCACGCATTGCCAAGGAACAGGCAGAATCCGATCGAGTAAGAGCGATGAAGGACGCAGCCGATGCGCAATCGGCAGCAGCACAGGCCCGGGTCGATATGCAGGCCAGCCAGGCAGCGTCAGCCACCGCTCTTTCCGCTGCACAGGCCGACGCGGAAACCGCGCGGATGGCAGCGCAGCAAGCCCAGCAGAATGCGCAGCAGGCCGATGCCGACAAGGCAGCCATGCGCACTAAGTTGTCAGCGCAGCTGAACTCGATCCTGCAAACGCGCGATAGCGCGCGCGGACTCATCGTCAGCATGTCCGATGTCTTGTTTGACACTGGCAAGTATTCATTGAAGCCAGGCGCAAGGGAGAAGCTGGCGAAAGTCGCCGGAATCCTGCTTGCGTATCCCGGACTGAATATTGAAGTCGGCGGCTACACCGACAACGTTGGCAGCAATGGCATGAATCAGACGCTTTCCGAACACCGCGCCGGATCCGTGCGTGACTACCTGGTGAAAGAGGGTGTGGCGAATGGCTCGGTGAGCGCAAAAGGTTTCGGTAACTCTCTTCCTGTTGCTACAAACAATAACTCTGCCGGACGCCAGCAGAACCGCAGGGTGGAACTCGTGGTCTCCGGTGAAGCGATCGGTACCCCGGCTAGCGTAACAACCGGCAGCTTGCGCTAGCGGGAACGACAATCGAGGAGTTTCAAATGAAAGCACTCAGGATCGCCAGCGCCGCCGTTCTATCGCTACTGATCGGATTCGCCCCTGCTTACGCGCTAAAAGAGCGTGAGCAGGGCGCGCACTCCGAGCCGCAACAGCATGCCCAACCGCAGCAGCACGCGCAGCCACAACGGCACGCACAACAGCAACAGCATGCACAGCCGCAGAGGCAGCAACCGCAACAGCAGCATGCTCAACAACGCCAACAGGCTCCCCAACAGCATGCCCAGCAGCAGCGCACACAGCAGTCACATATACAACCACAGCAGCACGCCCAATCGCAGCGGAGCCAGCCGCAGCAAAAGGCGCAGCGGTCGAAGCCGAACCCGCAGGCCGCCCAGCAGCACGTGCGGCAGAATTCGCAGCACGCGCAACAGAACCAGCAACGTTCACATCAGGCTCAGCAGCGGGGCCAGAGTCGGCAGGGTGCGCAGCAGGAAGGTCACGCGCAGCACGCACAGGTACAACGTTCTCCGGAACAGCGGCGTACGCAGGAAGGCGAACAGCATGGCGCGTGGCAACATCGTCGCGCCAGTAATTTCGAATCTCAGCACCGTACCTGGCAGCAGCGCGGCGGCTACAACGGATACCACGTTCCGGATGTCTATTTCAGCAGTCACTACGGCGAGGGGCACTCTTTCCACGTCTACGGCCTGCCGTTCTTGGAGGTAGACGGGTACCCGCGCTTCCAGTACGGCGGCTATTGGTTCAGTGTCATGGATCCTTATCCCGAATACTGGGGAGACGATTGGTACCAGACCGACGACGTGTATCTCCTGTACTCCGACAATGGCTACTACCTGTATAACCGCAGGTATCCGGGCCGCCCTGGAATTGCAATCAGCATCTCCCTGTAATCTCGATCCGGTGCGGCTCATAAGTGCCGCGCCGGACTGATTCTGGATAGGAATGGAGAGCGCAAACGATCAGGGTAGGGAAGCGCCACGGGTTCCACTCGCGTTGCACATCGACTCGTCAGACCAATTGATGTGGACGGTGAGACTCGAAGCCCAGCGATATTGGAATACACGGACTGGGCGCGCCGATGACGGTGATCATACGCGTGCGCGTACACTGCCACCAGCCTGCAAAGGCCTGCTCCCCCAGGTTCACTTGTAGTGGATGCCACTCGCGGCTCCACTTCGTCAGAGAAACAAAGTCCCTGTCAGGCTCCCTCAGCTCTGATCGCACAAGATCGACTGCCAGGCATCTTGTATCCTGCCGCAGTCCGATGCGCTGCGCCTTGAGCACGCTTTCCTTTGCGCTCCAGAACAGGGCCAGAAGCTTGGATCGGTCTTCGGGCTTTGAATGAGCAACGAACTTCTGTTCCTCTGCCGTAAAGTAGTCAGCGACAAACGCGTCGCTCCGCTCTTCAATGATTTCTAAGTCGCATCCCAGAGCCGCGCCGGACTCGCCCACAGCACAAATCGCGCGACCAGCGCGGTGACTCAGTGAAACACTAATATCAGATGCCTTACCGGCCAGAAATACTACAGGCGCGCCAGACGGCTCTGGACGGATTTCGATTTCAGCCAGGCATTCGTCATCAACGGACAAGTGAAAGTAACAGGCGAGCGCGAACTTCGCAGTCCATCGCCCCAGACGCCAGTCAGTTCGTCGCTTCTCGAAGCGCATTCGATTCAGACATTCAACTTCGCGCGCACTTAACCATTCATCATGCGGTGGCACCTCTGTTACGCATTGTTCCAGCACGTAGACGTTCATGGCCTTGTCGGCAAGCCTACAGCATAAACTGCGCTGGCTTGCCATTCCTCATGCGACAGCGGTAAGCGCTTTTAACAACTCCCCGCTCACACTATCTGGTAGCGCAACCGTACTGTACCCTTCTACCTGCAAGTAACAATTCCCGGACGAGTCCACCACCTCCGCGTCAAAGGTTTCTTCGTGTGGAGTAACTACCGCATATAACGGTCCGGTCGAAAAATCGGGGCTCCTCATCAGGCAGACTCTACGTACATGGCTGGGCAGCCCCATACGTCCGGCTGCGCTGATCTCCCACAGTCCAGCCGTCTGGAAACACAATTCGATCAGCCGTGGAGAAAACAGAACTTCCTTGTCGCCCTCATGATGATTCGCGGGCAAGTTTTCAGACATCTGTCCCACTACGGATTGTTGTCCTCGCCATGCTTGGTTCAGAACCTGATACGCGGGTCCGTGAAAGTAAATGCGATAAATATCAGACGCCTTGATGAGTAAGCCCGTGGGGAGCGTGAAGGGTTTCGCGTTTCCGATAGGTGCCTGCCTGACTAAACGCACGCGGCCTGTGAAGTGCGTTGTTGCTTCGGGTACTCCCTTGTTCGGAAGCGTTCGGGAGCCAAGCAACCTACACTCCGCCACTACCGAATCCCCCTGTTGCGTGATGATCGCGTTGATCGTGACGACACGAGGTTGGTTGCGAAAGAACTTGAACGGAGCCAGAAAACTCATTTCCTCTACTGCTTCTATCTGCCAATCTGGCAGCATCACCAGCGCGGCCTCGGCGAAAGCCTCCATTCCCATGACTCCCGGCAACACCGGCGTGCCGCCAATCTGGTGGTCATGAAGAAAAGGTTCCGTCGCAGGATCAAGCGTGGTCTCAATAGTGAGTCCACTATGAATTCCCATGCCAACAATATTGCCCATCATCGGCCCCCAGCTGTGCGAGCGTTCTTTTATCCAAACGTCAGCCGCGTTCGTATCCACTCCGCCGGACGAATCCAATTCGTTCATGAGAATGCCTAGACGCTCTCCAATCACAATCTCGCCGCGCGTCCCACCCGTGGTTAGTTCACGACGAATCAGGGGAATGCCAGCTTCCGGCGGGAGCATATCGATCCCAGCCAACTCCATCATCTTCGGAATGGAGCCTCGAGTTGCCATGCCAATTCCGCCCCACGCTGTCCAATCAATTGCGATCCCGCGTGTGCCAGGGCGAGTCGTGCGGAAACTAGATGTGATCTTGCACAACAGGTCATTGGCAGAGCTGTAATCCGCCTGCCCTCCGTTTCCAAAGCGCCCTGCAATGGAACTGAATGCCACCGTGGCACCGAGTGGCATATCGCCAATTGCATGCAGAAGATTGAACCAGCCATCGCTCTTGACGTCGAAGATCAGGTCGAACTCGCGCGGATCCTTATCGGGTAGAAAATGGCTCCGCTCCATTCCTGCGGCATGTAGCAGAACGTCAATGCGCCCGCTACGCTGCCGCACCTGATTGATGGCCTGATCCACAGCATCCGCATTCGTTAGGTTCACGCTGAGATAGTGTGCTGCCCCGCCTGCGTCGCGCACGGCATTGATGGCACTCAGCGCAGAATACGCCCGCTCAAGCGCAGCGAGTTCCTTCTCCACTAGCGCTGGAGTAGCACGCTCACCTCGTTGCTGGATGCGGGCAAAAAGGTCGCGCTTCAGTCCATCTTTGTCGCTGACAAAACGCTTCAGGTCAGGATTGTTCGGATCAGGTTCCGGAACCAGATCAAGTAGATAGAAGGTGCCTCCAGAAGCCGACGCAAGGTCCGCGGTAATTGCCGACACGATGCTTCCCGCCGCTCCAGTCACCACGAAAACGCTGTTGTGGTCGAGGGACAACCCAGGCTGTCCGTCGCTGGCAGATTGTTCTTGCAGACTGATGCTCCAGCGCTGCTCGTCCTTATAGCCAACCTCTACCGCGCCTGGATCGCGCAGAGTTTCATCCAGAAGAATCTGCGAGAGTTCCTGTGCGTCGTACCCGAGATCGAAGTCGATTGCTTTGACCAGAACATCGCTGCGCTCTCGTTTGTAAGTCTTCGTCAATCCAACAACTGGGCCACCCAACGGTGCTACCGCTCCAGCTTCATCGTATCCGTGCTGTCCTCCCAGTAGCGTCGCCGAAACCAGGAACGTCTCCGATGAAGAGATCTGATCGTAAAGCGCGCGCATGGTTATGTAGAGCAATTTCACTCGAACTCGCAACGCCTCGCGCCACGCGGGCAGATCCATTGCACGGAGGCTCTTTCCCTGATCGAGCGCAGCGAGCCAGTAAACGCCTTGCACCGGACCAGCCGCGATCCAAGTCTTCAGGAGTTCGATCAACTTATCCGCATCCGGTGCGCCTTCAATTCGCAACACTTCCACGCCCGCCGCCTGCAATTTGGCGATCAGTGCATCGGCCACGCCTGTGGAATCAGGCATCAGCACAACCCGCGACCCAGGGCCCAGAGTGACACCCGTCGGTTTGCAAATGTTCAGTCCAGGACGCAAGACCGGAACGGGCACCCGACGCGGGATTCGGTTTGCGGCGTCAAACGATGCCAGTGTGCGAGGTCGGGCCACCTTCGCAGAAGGCTGTTGCGGAACTGCTGCGTGCGACTCCGCAACCGGAGCAGTATGGGACGTACCTTTTCCCTTGTCTTGGGCAAACTTGATCACGTGAGCCAGCGTTGGGAAATCGCGCAACTTCAGGTCTTCAATGCGCGGAATGTTGTATGCCGCTCGCACCGCGGCAAACATCTCCGCTTGCTTCACGGTGTCGATTCCCAGATCGGCTTCCAGGTCAAGATCAAGGTCAAGCATCTCCGGCGGATAGCCTGTTTTCTCAGCAACAATCGCCAGCACTTTCTCTTGAATCGATTCAGCCGTGACGCTTTGGACCGCGGGCGATTGTCTCTCAACAGAATTCGTCGGCGCATCAACAGAAACGGCAGTCGAAGCACTCGCCGCACCCTCCCGCGCTGCCGGCCGCCGATCTTTGGCAAACTTAATTACGTGGGCCAAAGTCGGAAAGTCGCGTAGCTTCAAGTCCTCAATGCGTGGAATGTTGTACGCCGCGCGCACGGCGGCAAACATCTCCGCCTGTTTCACAGTGTCAATCCCGAGATCGGCTTCCAGATCCAGGTCAAGATCCAGCATCTCTGCCGGGTAGCCTGTCTTTTCAGCGACAATCTCTAACACCTTCTCTTTGATCTGATCTTCGCTAGGGGTGCCCTCTGCGGAGGCCGGAGCAGTTGTCACAACCGAGAGCGTAGGGACTGAACCAGCGCTGCTGTTCAAATCAGGACGTCGCTCATGAACAAATCGAATAACGTGTGCCAGTGTTGGGAAATCGCGCAACTTGAGATTCTCATCGCGTGGAATGCTGTAGATCTCGCGTATTGCCGCCATCAACTCCGCCTGCTTTACTGTGTCAACGCCGAGATCCGCTTCGAGGTCCAGTTCTAGGTCTAACATCTCTTCCGGGTATCCCGTCTTCTCCACTACTAGTGCCAGCACGCGCTCTTTGACAGAACCGATCGGGCCATTGTTCTCCGCCGCCACTGCAACTACAGGTGCACTGACACTCTCAACCGTTGGCTCCGGCTTGGCCGCCGTTCGAGTAGATGCGCCGCCCTTCGCACGCCGCTCGTGCACAAAACGTATGACATGAGAAAGAGTCGGAAAATCCCTCAGCTTGATTTGATCATCCCGAGGGATACCATAAGCCTCGCGGATGGTTGCAAGCACCTCAGCCTGCTTGACCGTATCCACACCGAGGTCAGCTTCCAGATCCAGATCCAGGTCCAGCATATCGATTGGATAGCCCGTCTTTTCCGACACCAGGGCGAGGACTCTCTCCTTTACCGCATCGCCTTGCAACTCCGGTGCCTCTGGCAGTTTGGCTGGCTTCTCTTCAATGGTTGCCGTTGCACTTTTCGCGGGTTGCGCCGCTTCCATCGGCTGACTTGAGTTCGCATCGGCATGGGTGACAGGCGCTGCTTGAGAGTTGCCGGAGACCTCCACTGCTCTTGTCCGCGCTTTTGCGTCACGCATGCGTAACGTCCGATTCACAACCTCAATCTCCGCCGGTGTGCCCGCGATCTGTTCAAGCCACGCACTCCACGTCTGCTGGTCCACCACGCGATAGCCATAGCCGAGAGCGTTCTGGTTTGCATGAACTCCATCCGTCGTCGGAGCCCAACGCAGCAGGGTCATGCTGATCTGTGAGCCGAAGCCCGCAGCCAGTCGCAAGGCGAACTCAACGGGATAAATGCCTCCCTTCGACAAATTCAGAGGTCCCAACTCGGGGTCGACTTCTTTGAAATTCGCAACCGGGGGGACACATCCAGTTTCGAGTGCCTTCACGGCGACCACATCTTCAATGCCGGTTGCCATTGCGTGCCCAGTGAAGCCCTTCGTGTTTGCGATCACAACCTTATCTGCGCTGTCTCCAAACACGGTGCGCAGTGCATGAACTTCAGCGGAGGCGCTTCCACCCCGCGCCGGCGTGTACGTTTCATGCGAGACAAACACCATCCGCGGCGCCAGTTGATGTCGTGAAATTCCAGAGGTCGCTTCGGCTCGTGCAACCAGTTCTTCCATCAATCCGCTGATGTGCTGCACATCAAGCCGCGTGCCGTGGAAAGCACTGTTCGCCGTGGCCGTGCTCAACACTTCGCAGATGGGCTTCAGGCCACGTTCGCGAACCGCATCCGCACTCTCAATGACCAGGGCAGCGGCGCCCATGCCAACGACCATTCCATGCCGTCGGCGATCGAACGGAATAGCTGCCTCCTCCACCACCTCATCCGTGGCTGCCGCTCCACTTGCCAGGAAACCCGCGCCCATCCACTCCAGTAGATTGTCGGAAGTCACGTCGTCGGCCGAGACAACAATTACCCGGCGGCATCGCCCGGCGTGAATCCAGTCTTCCGCGATCGCGACAGCTTGCGCGGTACTTGCACAAGCGGCGTTGATTTGTGTGTTCGGCCCTCGCGCTCCAATCAACTCGGCAAATTGCGAGTGTCCCATCGACAACGCTTTGAACAAGAAGCGGCGGTCGAACAAATAGGGTTCCTTTTCAATGGCGACACGCAACTCTTCAATGCGGCGGTGGATCTCCTGCGCCAGAACGGAATGACCGTTCACGTTCACCTCTGTGGCGCGGGCCAGCAAACTCTCCAGAACCGTCATCTGTTCCCGTCGGGCATGATCCGCGTGATAGCGGGATAGCTCGTCGGCGAACGAATCATAGCCCGGGAATGCCGAGGCAAAGATCACTCCTGTGTTATCGCGCATGGATTCCGGCAGCAACCAGCGTTCCGGCAGTTGAGTGCCTTTGCTTGTGGTCTTGTAGTGCATCACCAGGGGGATTCCCGCGTCACGCAGAGCGTCAATTCCGGCAGCAATGGCCAGGGAGGTAGCACGATCGAAAGCGCTCGAACGCTCGCCAGACACACCGAATTCCTCCTCAATGTCGAATGCGCCCCCACGGCCCGCCAACTTGATGACATCTTCGAGCTTGTCAATACTCTCGAACGCGCCGCCGTTATCGTTCTTCACCAGGCGGGTAATATGCTTGTCGAGCATGGCACGGCGGAATCGAACGGGTATGGAATCGATGAACTGTTCGCCCTTGAGGATGCGTCCAATGTTGGCATCGTCGAAGATGTGCCCAGTTCCAGGAAGTCCCAACGCTGCTCCCGTAATCACGATCGAAGGCTTTTTCGTATTGCGCGATCCCAATTCCCGGGAACCGTCGCGCGGCTCGGGTGATGCCGGATGCGAATGATTCACTACCGTGGATGCAGCGAATTGCGAAGGCTCGGCCATCACATCAGACATTTCGGGCTGGCCATTTCCTAACCCCGCTGCATAGAGTCCGCAAAGTGCTTGATTGAAGGCCATGGTATCCCCCAGCTTTGGATGATTCGTAAAAAGTGAAATCACGTCGCCGCGTCCGCCGAGCACATCGTCCACAAATCCTTGCAGCGCTTTCTTCGGACCTGTTTCCACAAAAATGCGGGCTCCCGCTTCATAAAGATTCCTGAGGCCTTTCACAAACTGCACCGGCGAGGCCACCTGTTCAGACAGCATCCTCACCATCTGCTTTTCCACGTTCGGGCCAGTGGGATAAAACTCACCGTCAATGTTCGCCACAATGGGTACGCGCGGCGACCGGAGATGCAGGCGTTCCAGCATTCTCTTCAGCGGTTCACTCGCTGGAGCCACAATCTTGGTATGAAAGGCGTGGCTTACGGGCAGCGGAACCGCGTTGTAACCCGCGCTGATGAATGCCTGCATCGCCTCCTCGACGGCGCTTGTATTCCCACCGATGACTGCCTGGTTGTTGCTGTTTATATTTGCAATCACAACGTAGCCATCAATGGTTTTCAGGATCCGCTCAACATCTTCCAGCGGAGCAAACACTGCCGCCATCCGGCCATTGTCATCCAGCGAGACACGAGTCATTTCCCGTCCGCGGGCGCTGACCGCTTCCATCGCGTCTTCAAATGGAAGTCCTCCCGCCGCCACCAGGGCTCCGTATTCTCCTACGCTGTGCCCCATGGTCATGTCGGGCTGAATGCCGTATGCCGCTAAGAGCCTTGTGATGGCGACGTCTGTTGCAATCACGGCAGGTTGTGTAATGGCGGTCTGGCGCAAGTCCTCTTCAGCTTTTTCAACTGCCTTGGGATCAGCACCGTCAATGAATATGAACTCACTTAGAGGCTTACCCAACAGAGGCGTGAGAACACGATCGGCTTCCGCAAAAGTCTCGGCAACGATAGGTTCAGCAAGGCGCAGAGCTTGCGCCATGTTCACGTATTGGGATCCTTGGCCGGTATACAGAAACGCGACTTTCGGGGCCGGGCCGTGCCCGCGGAAGATACCTTGGGCGCGTAGAGCCTTCCACACGGCCGGCTGATTCGTTGCCATTGCCTTAATCGCCTTGGCCGACTTATCTGCCAATTCCGCGGCACTCCCGTAATCAATCGCAATGCGTTCTGGTGAGCGCAGATCGTCCTCTGCCGGGGCCGCTGGAGGTGGAGCTTGACCTGCCGATGCGGACTGTTGCACGGCGCGCAAACGCTCGCTCAATTTCTCCGGAGAGTCCGCACCAATTACCAGTGCGCCACGCAACGGTGCTTTGCAGACGGCAGCGGCAGGTGCACTTTTCGCAGAGTTCACCTCGCTCGGGGCAGCGCTGGCGATACCGGGAATTGCCTGCGTCGAAGTAATCCCAACACTCAATGATCGCTTGCCGTTCCCATTCAGCCTGTGCGGAATGTATTCCTCAAGTACCAGGTGGAAGTTCGTTCCCCCAAAACCAAATGCGCTCAGGCCGGCACAACGCACGCCGCCATCTGGAACCGTCCACGGACGAAGCTCGGAGTTGACGTAAAGCGGAGAGTGAGAGAAGTCGATATCCGGATTCGTGTGCTCGCATTTCACGCTAGGCGGCAGCACCTTGTCCCTCAAGGCCAGAATTACTTTCAGCATCCCGGCAGCTCCGGAAGCGCCCTTCAGGTGACCAATATTCGATTTCACCGAACCGAGCGCGATCGAGTTCCGCGGAACGTCGCAGTCGCCCAGTACTGCGGTCAGGCTCTGCACTTCCACAACGTCGCCAACGCGCGTCGAGGTTCCATGCCCCTCAATCATGGTCGCTGTTGCCGGAGACAGCCCCGCGTTTTCCCATGCGCGCTGGATGGCGAACTTCTGGCCAACGGGATTGGGCGCTGTAATGCCTTTTCCCCGGCCGTCACTGGAGCCTCCAATACCGCGTAGCACCGCATAAATTTTGTCATTGTCACGTTCCGCATCAGCCAAACGCTTCAGCAGGAAAACCGCCGCACCCTCGCCCATCACAAAACCATCTGCGCCTTCCGCATACGGCCGGGTGCCGGTAGCGGAGAGCGCACCAATCTTGCAGAACTTAACAAACGTCGGCGCGCCCATGTTGCGGTCAATGCCACCAGCAACTACAAGGTCGAAGTCGCGTTGCACCAGGCCGTGCACCGCCGCCGACAACCCCGCCATCGCGGAAGCGCACGCTGCGTCGGCGGTAAAGTTAGGGCCGTGGAAGTTGTAGATATTTGCGATACGTCCGGCAAGGCAGTTCGCCAGTTCACCCGGCATGCTGTCTTCGGTGATCTCAGGCAGACGCTTTCCGATTCTGCTATACAGCTCGCCCGTAATACTCGCCTGCACGCTTTCCGGGAGCGCGGTAAACGCAGAACACGCGGCCAGTTCTTTTGCGTATTCCGGGAAGTACACGCGCAGCGATGTGAGGTAATGTCTCTCCCCGGCCATGGCATTGCCGAGGATTACCGCAGTCCGATCGAGGTTAATCGGCCGTTCCGGAAATCCGTAGTCCTCCAGTGCTTCACGAGTGCAGGCAAGCGCCCATTGCTGCGCTGGGTCCATCGCCTGCGCCACGCGCGGAGGAATCGGCAAATGCCACTTCAGAGGCTCCCACGGAAACTCACGTACCCAGCCGCCTATCTTCGAATAGGTCTTATCCGGCGCGTTGGGATCGCAATCGTAGTAGAACGCTGGATCCCAGCGATCCGGTCGAACCTCGCTGATGCTGTAACGTCCGTTCCTAATGTTTTCCCAGAATGCCGGGACATTCGGAGCATCGGGCATAATGGCCCCGGCCCCTACAATCGCAATCGCTCTATAAGCCGTGTCTTCCATATGAAGCTCCTGATGACATGCAGAATGGCTTTTCGGCCACCCGTGGAGGCGGACGGAAATGCCCGCCTCTTGAGCCCTTCACCAGCTCGCAACTACGCAGTCGCCCGTTTTGTGGCGCGATGGAACAGGACCTCTGCCACATAATCCATGTCAGAGATCAGGCCCGCCTGCGCACGATGAATCGACGGCAAGCCCAGGCTTGCTTCGAACGATGCCAGCTCTGAATCGTTCACTCCTCCGGCGCCGCACAGCCAACGCAAGCCTTCCTCTGCCACCTTGAGCGCAGCCTCGCGGGCAAAGATTCGGCTCAGCGCCGCAAGCCCAGTCGCATCAAAACGTGCGCTTGCTTTTTCATTGAGCTTGCCTTCCGCGGCAAGTGCGGCGCGGCGAGCCAGGCTCCCTGCGCACTCCGCATAGGCAATCAACTCGCCCAGCCGTAGCAGAACGTGCTGGTGCCGCGTGAGACGGGCGGAACGCGCGCGCTCCAATACTTCCGCCAGCGCATGAAGGCCCATGGCGGCGATGCCGGCGCCAACCTCCGGATGAGCGACATGCATCTGCTCGTAGGTTTTTGCTTGATCGTGGTAGTACTGCCCGCGTGTTTTCAGGTGAAGCTGCCAACGGTCGCGAGCGATCGTCATCTCCATAATTTCGGAGGTTCCTTCGTAGATCTGGGTGATGCGAACATCACGCTTAATCTTCTCCACCATGTATTCGTGCGTGTAGCCATACCCGCCCAGGGCTTGAATGCCGGCGTCAGCCGCAAGATTGCCAGCTTCGGTTGACATATACTTTGCGATCGCACCTTCCGTGTTCAGATTGCCTTCGCCGGAATCAATGCGTTCCGCGGCCTCTTCAATGGACGCCCGTCCAGCCTCCAGACGGGCAACGTGCGGCACAATCAGCTTGTGTGTGTAACCTTGTTTTTCAGACAGTGGAGTTCCGCCCTGAATACGCTTGGCCGCATACGGTATCGCTCGATCCAGTGCTGCCCAGCCTGCCCCGAGTCCAAACGCCGCAACCATCAATCGTGTGTAGCCAAAAACTGCCTGCGCCTGGTTGAGTCCCTGTCCCTCCACTCCGCCGATGAGGCGGTCCGCATCGACGTAGACATTGTCGAGTGCAAGGGCCGCCGTGTTACTGAGTCGAATGCCATGCTTGTCTTCCGGCTTGTCGTGCTTGAATCCGGGCGCGCCCTTCTCCACGATGAACCAGCTTGGCCCCGCGGGCGTGGCGGCCAGAATCGTGTACGCATCGGCAATGCCGCCATTGCTGATCCACTGCTTCAAGCCGTTGATCTTGTAACCGACGACGCGGTCGCCCTCCATCACCCGCTCCGCCGTGCTCTTCAGCGCGCCTAGATCGCTTCCCGCATCGGGTTCAGTGGCGCCATAGGCAAACAGCAGTCCTTCGTTCGCGATGCGTCCCAGCCATAGTTTCTTTTGTTCCGGAGTGGCTCCGACGAAAATCGGATCGCTGCCGAGAAACGTAGCCAGCACGGCCGTTGCGATACCCAAATCAATCCGTGCCATCTCTTCGCAAATGCAGTACACATCGAACGCGCCACCGCCAAAGCCGCCGTACTCTTCAGGGATGAACAGCAACTGGATCCCAATGCTCTCCGGGTCGCACATCTTGCGGATGACTTCCAGCGGACATTCGTCGCGAGCATCCAAATCAATGAGTACCTGGTCAGACAGTTGTTTCTTGGCAAAGTCTCGCAAAGACTTCATGCTGAGTTTCAGTGTTTTATAAGGAATCATTGCGCGCCTCTATTTCTTCGTCTCACGGATTTTGTTAGTCAGCTCCGGCAGAAACTCCAGAACATCGTCCACGATTCCTACGTCTGCCACTTGGAAGATGGGTGCTTTGGGGTTTTTGTTGATGGCAACTATGAAGGGATTTCCTTTGATGCCAGCCAGGTGCTGGAACGAGCCACTGATTCCGCAGGCGATGTAAACCTTGGGCTTTACTGTCTGGCCTGAGGAGCCAACTTGTCGCGATTTCGGCAGCCACTTGGCGTCCACCACAGGACGCGAGCAACTCAGCGACGCGCCCATAGTGTCGGCCAGTTCCTGGGCAATCGCCACATTGTCCTGCTCTTGAATCCCTCTTCCTATGGAGACGAGGACAGCTTCTTTGCTGATGTCCACATCCCCGGCCTCCGCAGCGATCGTTTTGATGTAGCGTCTCCTGGTCGAAAGCGCACCGACGGCAGGCGATTTATCTACGATCATTCCGTTTGCGTGATCAATTGCCCCCGCCTTGAATGCTCCTGGACGCAAGCTGATCACCGCGCCGTTGGAGATGTCGCACCGAACATGCGTACTTAACTGCCCACCGAATTCCTGTCGAACTACTTTGAGGAAATTTCCCTCGACGCCGTCAATGGCAACCACGTCGGAGGCCGAGGCCGAGTTCATCTTCACCGAGAGTCCCGGTCCCAGGTCGATTCCGAAGTGTGAGTGGGGAAGTAGTACAACGCTCGCGGCTGGCAGAATTGCGACCAGCGCTTTTCTGACCAGCTCTGCGTTCGGGTAGCCGAGAGCTTCGTTCGATACCTTCCATATCTCGCTGTAGGAGTTCCGCAAGGCATCGCATACCGCGTCTAAACCGCTGCCAGAGCCGGTAACAATGGCCGTCGGGAGAGCTGCGGGATCGATCATCTTCGCGGCAGCCAACATCTCAGCCGCCGTGTCGTCCGCCACGCCATCCTTATACACGATGTAGGCAAAGATTCGGGCTGTCATTGCAATCCTCCTTTGGCTTTCATCAGCTCAATCATCTTGTCGACGATTTCTTGCCTGCTTCCGCCGAGGATCTCGGCTCCCTTGCTCGGCGCTGGCACAAAGTAGTTCACGCGCTGCACCTTGGAACCAGACTGTCCGACGCGGGCTTTGTCTATCCCCAACTGAGAAGCGTCGTACGTGGGAATCTCCACGGACGCAACTTGGCGTATGCCGCGCATTCCGACGTACCGCGGCTCATTAATGCCAGTTTGAATCGAGAGCACGCAGGGCAGTTCCATCTCGTTCACTTCTTTATTCCCGCCTTCGATCTCACGGCTGACCATCAGTTTGTTGCCGTCCACAACTTCAATCGCACTAACCAGCGACGCAAAGGGATAGTCCAGCATGGCTGCCATCATGCCGCCCACCTCTGCGGCTCCGTCCTCGGCCTGCACGCCTGTCAAGATCAGGTCATGCGGATTCTTCTGCACAAAAGCGGTCAGCAGGCTGGCAATGCCGGCACGGTCTGATGTCTTGCACGCCTCGTCGGAGACTAGCGCGCTCCTCTTCGCTCCCATCGCCATCTCGCGCCGCAGTATTTCTTCGTCGTCTGCATTGCCGACGGTGACAACTGTGACGTTTCCGTCTGTCTTCTCGGCAAGTTGGAGAGCCTCTTCTACCGCGTAGTTATCCCATTCGTTCACCGAGTACACCAGGTCGCCCCGCTCAATGTCGGTTCCCGCGCTGTTCAGTTCGATCTCGTTCTCGGAAGTATCAGGTACTCTTTTCACACACACTAGAATGTCCACATCTGGCCTCCCCGACGAAATTGGTACTGCTCAAATCTTCTACACAGTGCTCGCTTCTACAGTTGGCGCATTCTTATCAGTTCGAATTCGCCGCACGATCTGACGATCAACCAGTTCTGTTAAATCGATAACGCTCATCTTGCCTTCCAACCCGGCTACCTTGATGCCGTCTTCCATGTTCACCATGCAAAACGGACAAGCCGTCACAATGACGTTCGCACCTGCATCGGCGGCCATCTGCACCCGCCGAACTCCCATCCGCTGCTCTTCCTTCGGTTCGTAAAACAACATCAGACCGCCGCCACCGCAGCAGAATGAACGATCGCGGCATCGTTCCATTTCCACCCTCTTCAAACCCGGAATTGCATCGAGCACGAACCTGGGATCGTCGTACACCTGGTTGTGCCGGCCGAGGTAGCACGGATCGTGGTAGGTGAACACCGCTTGGCCATCTGCGACCGGATTGAATTTGATACTCCCGGACCTTGCTTCGCGTGCGAGCAACTGGCTCACGTGCTCCACCGGAGGCACATCCCTGTAATCGTTCCGTAGAGCGTTGAATGCGTGCGGGTCCGAGGTAACGATCCTCTGCGCGCCGGAGTTTCTGATCGCTTGCACGTTTTGATCGCGCAGTTGCAGGAACAGCATCTCTTCGCCAAAGCGGCGAACCTCATGGCCGCTGTCCTTTTCCGCCGCGCCCAGAATCCCGAAGCTCTCTCCCAGTTCATCGAGCACTCGCGCCGTAGCGCGCCCAATCGCCTGAATCCGGTCATCGTAGGAAGTAATGCTGTCCACGAAATAGAGAGTGGACGCTCGTTCCTTGCCGTCAAGAATCTTTACCTTGCAGGATTGGCGGAACTCTTTTTCCAATGTCCACTCAGCCTTCTTCTTTTCCATCTTTCCGTATGGATTCCCGCGGCTCTCCAGCGCATTGAGAGCCTTCTGCAAAGACCGCGGCACATTCCCGTCGTCAACCATGCCGCGCCTCAGGTCGACAATTTTGTCGATGTACTCAATCATCAGCGGGCACTCTTCTTCGCAGGCACCGCAGGTGGTGCACGACCAAACTTCGTCCTCGGAGTAAATCCCACCGATCAGCGGGGCCCCGGTGCCTGCACCCTGACTAAATACCGGGTAGTGCTGGAATGCGTAGTCCCTCGCCTTAATGGTTAGGAACCTCGGAGACAGCGGCCTTCCGGCGGCGTTCGCCGGACAATTATCCGAACAGCGGCCGCAGTCCGCGCAGGAATAGAAGTCGAGCATGTGCTTCCAGGTGAAGTCTTCAAACTTCTTCACCCCGAAATACGGCACCGCATCCAGATCGGTCACGCCCCAGCGCACAGGCTTGACCGTCCCTCGGTCCAGCTTTGCGAAGTACACATTGAATAGCGATGTAATGACGTGGAACTGGATTCCAAAAGGCCTATAGCAGAGCAGGAAGTAGAACGTAAGTTCATGCACAATGCAGATGCTCAAGCGCGTGTTCAACAGCACAGGCATCGGAAGTGCAATCATTCCCTTGTACAGCGCCCAGGGTAGAGACCAGGTTGCGAGCGCTTCTACCACCCCACCTGCCTGTGCGTGCGCGGCGGCATTGCTCGCCGCAAAGACGATGTCGCACAGCATCAGTACCGCGATCAATCCCAATAGAAAGATGGCGTCAGCCGTGTGAGCTTTGCCGTATCTTTCAGGCACCGCATAGCGAGCTGGCTTGAAGACGATTCGACGGACTGCGGCCACGATCATGCAAAGCAACACAATGGACGCGGACCAGTCCGTGACCATGTCATACCAGTGGCCTATCTCCCCGGAGAAGCCAACTTCATCTGAAAGTCCGAAGGTGACTAAGTCGAATGAGCGTACTGCCAGGGTGATAAAGCCGCCGAAGATGAGGATGTGAAGAGTCCCAGCCACCCGGTATCGCGGATGCTTCCACTGCGCCAGCCAGTATTGGAAGACTCTCCCAAGCCGCACAAGGACTCGGTCGAAACGCGGGTCTTTCTCAGCGCAAAGCAAAGGTGTGATGCGCTTGTAGAAAATGTAGGAGAGAAATGCGAGACCCACCACATGAAGTGCAATGAACAGGATCTGTCCAACGCCGTACCACTCTGCTGCCGGTAGAGGAACTGTGGTCACCATAAAGCTCCTGCATCTCCCAAAACCATATCCAGATCAGTTCATAATGGGATGTTTCCATGCTTCCTGCGAGGTCGCAGCTCGCGTTTGTGGCAGAGCGTTTCCAGAATCTCAATCAGCCGGATTCGAGTTTCGCTCGGCGCGATCACCGCATCGATGTATCCGCGAGACGCCGCAGCATATGGGTTATATAGGGCGTGCCGATAGTCTTCGATCAGCTCTTGGCGTTTGGCTTCAGGATCCTCGGCCTCATGAATCTCGCGCCGGAAGATGATGTTCGCCGCCCCTTCCGCTCCCATTACAGCGATTTCCGCTGTCGGCCACGCCAGCGTGATGTCAGCGCCCAGATGGCGTGAGCACATGGCAATGTATGCGCCGCCGTAATTCTTGCGAGTAATCAAGGTCATCTTTGGCACGGTGGCTTCCGAGTAGCACCACAGCAACTTTGCGCCGTGCCGGATAATGCCGTTCCACTCCTGCTCTGATCCCGGAAGGTATCCCGGCACATCCGCAATGGTCAGCATGGGAATGTTGAAGCAGTCGCAGAAGCGTATGAACCTGGTTGCCTTGTCGGAGGAGTCCACATCCAGGCATCCCGCCAGGTAATTCGGTTGGTTGGCAATAATGCCGATCGTATGTCCGTCCAGCCTTCCAAAGCCCACAACAATGTTCGGCGCGTAGTAGGCGTGCGGCTCAAAGAAGTCGCCGTTATCTATGATCGACTTGATAATAAGTTTCACGTCGTATGCTGCTGCTGCGCTGTCAGGAATGATGCTGTCGAGTTCCGTCACCAGTCGCCCGGGATCATCGCCCGTGTCAACGCGCGGAGCCCGCTCCCGGTTGTTGCTGGGCAGAAATGTCAGCAGTCTGCGGATTTGCTTCAGGCAGTCCCGATCGTCTTCGGCAGCAAATTGCGCAACGCCGCTCTTGGTGTTGTGAGCCATGGCGCCACCTAGCTGCTCCTGGCTGATCTCTTCTCCAATCACTTCTCTCACAACATCCGGCCCCGTGATGAACATGTAACTTGTGTTCTTCACCATGAACACCCAGTCGGTCATCGCGGGCGAATACACCGCCCCTCCGGCTGTGGGGCCCATAATGGCTGAAATCTGCGGCACCACGCCGGAGCACAACGAGTTGCGATAGAAAATCTGCCCAAAGCCTGCCAGTGAGTCGACCCCTTCTTGTATGCGGGCGCCTCCTGAGTCATTGAGCCCGATAAACGGAATCCCTGCCTTCAGCGCCATGTCCATCACCTTGCAGATTTTCCTGGCGTGCATCTCGCCAAGGCTTCCTGCCCGAGCGGTGAAATCCTGCGAGAAAGCTGCGGCCGGGCGGCCATTGATCTTTCCAAAACCAGTAATGACACCGTCAGCGGGAATCTCCACCTTGTCGATTCCAAACAGAGTCCCGCGATGCTTTACGAACATGTCGGTTTCGCGGAAGGTCCCAGGATCGAACAGCAGGTCAATTCGTTCCCGAGCCGTGAGCTTGCCGCGCTCGTGCTGTGCGGCGACCGCGGTTGCACCACCCATCTCTTTCGCCTGGCTTTCGCGCTTGCGCAGATCCTCGATCTTCTCCGCCACCGCTCCTGTCTTTATCTTGTAGGCCGCAACTCTCATGACTGACACCTGCCTTCCGAAGCACGCGTCCCAATCCGCTCAGCCGATCATCCCTAGCACTGTCCCTCTTCCAACCTTCTCGCCTTCCTTCACAAGCAGAGACACAACTCGGCCAGAAACCGGAGCCGTGATCAGGTTTTCCATCTTCATCGCTTCCAGGATCAACACAACCTCTCCTCGCTGCACTTCCTCACCAACGTTCTTCTCAAACAGCGCAATCACCCCCGGCATTGGAGCGGTCAGTCGAGCTGTTGCATGCGGCGTCTCGAGTGTTGGTTCGTTGTCTAACTCGTCCAGTAAACCTGTGTTGGAATACCCGTGTTCCGCGGTCATAAAGCCCCCTTTTTTCACGATGTTGAGGCACACGAAACCTCTACCGCTCGCTGACCAGTCAATCCCGTCAGCGCGGCAGTCGCGGTTTCGCGTCGCCAGCAGCGCTGGCAACATCTTCGGTTCGACCTTTAGAGGAAAGGAGAGGAGTTCACGTGTAGAAGCGCAATTTCGCGGAACGCGAATGTCACGTCGAACTCAATGCAGGGATTCTTTGGAAGCGAATCCTTACCAACATCGCGGCACTTACATGATTATAAGAAAAGTAACTAAAACTTGCGTTATGGTTCTTACTGCCACGATGTCTATTCCTGCAGTTGCAACTACCTGACCTCTTCCGTTCTAGCTGTCCCCCTCCAGAAGTTTCACCATCGTCGCGCAATTGTGACGCATAAAACTCACACGGGGCAGTGTGATGCATTCCTGCAAAAGTGGTGATAATCGTTCACTTACCTTCAAATTACCCGCGAATGTCCTGGTTGATGAATTTCGATATATCGGCGAGCCTCAATTTCTGCTACTCACGGATTCCCAACTGGGGTATTCTCTTTAGCCAGCAAGGAGCGTCCATGCCAGCCTTGAAGTCCCACCGCGTCCGTTTTGACGACTTTGTCGCAGACCTTAGCAGTGGTGAATTGTTCAAAGATGGCGCAAAAGTTCAACTTCAAGACAAGCCCTTCCAAATCCTCTCCCTCTTCCTGCAGAAACCGAAAGAGCTAATTTCCCGGCAGGAGATCATCAGCAAGGTATGGACAGACACTTTCGTCGAGGGCGACCTCTGTTTGAACGTTGCCATTCGCAGATTGCGCGCAGCCCTCAGTGACAAAGCTGCCGACGCCAAGTTCATCGAGACCGTGGGCAGTCATGGCTACCGTTTCCTGACCAACGTCAATCGGCCAAACGCATCCGAGGTCCCGGTCTCCAACCACGATCATCCGAGAATTGCGGTGTTTCCGTTGAGGAGTGAGCTTGGTGTGGACGTTGACTCATTTGCGGCTTCCATGACCGAGTTGATCATCGTCGCTCTTCGCCACGCCCATCCGCAGCTTTCCGTCATCACTCCGGAATTCACCACTGAGCGCGCGCGTCGTGGAAAGCTTTCGCTGTGTCGCGAAGTGTCTGCCGGGTACATGTTGGTCGGAGCCGTCTCTCAATCGGACGGACAGATCCGAATTATTGTGAAATTGCTGAAGTGCCGCGCTCAAGCTTGTATCTGGGCCGAGAGCTACGTGCAGCCGAAGGAAGATCTCTTTGCCAACCAGGCTGCCGTCAGCCGTAAGATCGCTTCCTCAATAGTCCAGGCAATTCCAGTCTCGGTTCATCCCTCTCACCTTGAGAAGATTCCCTCGAACGTCTATGAGTCTTACCTGCTTGGGTGTTCGCTTCGCTCCAGGCTTTCGGAAGACGCGCTAGGTCGCTGTATCCCGATTCTTGAGGGCGCGGTTCACGAGTGTCCGCAGTTTGCGCTGGCTTGGACGGCACTTGCCAATGCGCATTGCATGCTCGCTCGCCTTGGAGTAGCTCCGTCTCGTGAAGTGTTCCCCGTAGTGAAGCGCTGCGTCGATAAGGCTTTTGCAATTGAAGACCTCGATGAGGCCAGAACTGCTCTTGCCTACTACCAGTTTTTTTATGAGCACGATTGGGAAGCCGCCGAGGCGAACCTGCTCCGAACGCTTGCGTCCGATGCAAGATCCCCACTGGCCGTCGGCGGGTACGCGCAACTTTTAACCTCCCTCGGCCGCCATGAAGAAGCAGTCTTTCTAATGCAGCAAGCTTGTTCCTTGGACCCATTCGCCGGTTATTCGGCAATCATGTTCGGTTGGGCTCTGTACTATGCCGGAAACTACACTGCATCTCTCACCCAACTGCGGAAAGCGATGGGGCTCGATCCCTCACTGTGGATCGGACACACCAGCGCGGGCATGGTTCTGGAAAGACTCGGAGAGATGGAAGCCGCCGTGGCAGAGTTTCGCCAGGCCCTGGAACAGTCTGATAACAGCTCTCTGGCAAGAGCTCACTTGGCTTTCGGGCTCGCGCGCATGGGCGACAGGTCTGCCGCAACCGAGGCACTGCAAAAGCTCCTCCAGTTACGCAAGAAGCACTACTTCAGCCCGTACTGGATCGCAGTAATTTACGTCGCCTTGAACCAGCCTTCTGATGCGCTTGCCTGGCTTGAGATCGCAGCCAAAGAACGTTGCGGATGGGTCGTCTTTGCGCGGGTTGATCCAAAGCTGGCCGTGTTGCATTCTGATCCACGATTTCATCGCCTGTTGAGCGGTATCAACCCGGCCCGGCGCGCCGTTTTCCCGGCATGACTGCAGCGCGTCTCCATCAGTATCAAGTTCCGGAGTTCCTGTGACTAAGATCGATCTTCAGCCCTCCGATCTGCTCGGATTCAGCCGCTTGGCAAACGACCTTGTCGAGCAGGTAACCGACGTCGTCGAGGAACTCCACGGCAAAGTCGCACGCACTTCCGTTGACGCGTGTCCGCCGTCTGCCCAGGCGTTTACGGCAGGCGTCCCCGCCTTGGTTTACAACGGCATTCGCAGTGTCACCGCGCTGGTCGGCAGCAGTCTCATCAACTCGGAACCGCTGCTCGCTTCCGCCGATGGCAAGCCCGTGTCGCCCAAACGTGAGGCCATCGTAGCCGCGGTGAACGGTGTTTTCGGCGACTATCTGGCTCAAACGAAGAATCCACTCGCGATTTCCATGTCCTTGCGGAATTGCGGCCGCCCGCTTCAGATCGAAGCAAGTGCTCTCCGTCGGGCTCTCCGTCCGTCCCCCAAAGTCTTTCTGCTGGTGCATGGCCTCTGCCTCAGCGATCTGCATTGGGGTTATAAAGGTCACAATCGTGGAGCAGCCTTGGCTCGCAGCCTCGGTTACACGCCGCTGCACCTTCATTACAACAGCGGCTTGCACGTTTCTGAGAATGGAGAGCTGTTCGCAGCGCAGCTTGAAGCTCTTGTCCAGCAGTGGCCCGTGCCGTTGCAGGAACTCGTAATCGTCGGACACAGCATGGGAGGCTTGGTAGCCCGCAGCGCCTGCTACCAGGGAAGGCAACTCGGACACCGTTGGCCAGCCCTACTCCGCCGCTTGGTGTTCCTCGGAACCCCACATCACGGAGCGCCGCTTGAGCGTCTTGGCAATCTGGTGGACAACGTCTTGGAATCGAATCCTTACGCAGCGCCCTTTGCTCGCCTCGGAAAGATTCGCAGCGCCGGCATCACCGACATGCGCTACGGCAACCTCCTGGAGGATGACTGGAAAGGCCGCGACCGTTTCGCGCCCGGAAAAGATCCTCGCACTCCCGTGCCTCTGCCCGGCAATGCCCAGAACTACGCAATTGCCGCCACTCGGCAAGCGGCGGCCAGTCCCGAGCGTGATATGTTCTCAGACGGACTCGTAACCGTGGACAGCGCTTTAGGCCGCCATCCCAATCCGGAAATGAACTTGGGATTTCCTGACTTCCAAACGTGGATAGCCCGCGGCATCAATCACTGGGATCTCCTCCGTCACGCGGCTGTCTACGCACACCTTCGTACGTGGCTCGCAGAGGAGCCATAAATTGCGAATCGCTTGAACGGGTGCTCATCTCTTCCCACGCGCCACGCACAGCAAAGCCCGCGGCTCATGTAGGCCGCAGACTCAGTTTTGGAATTTGTTTTTGGAAAGGCGGGTGGCCCATTCAAGCCCTTCTGTTGGGCTTGAGTGGGGGCTAGTCGCCCTGTCCCTGTATTTCCAACTTCATCACGCACGGCAAAGCCCGCGGCTCATGTAGGCCGCAGACTCAGTTTTGGAATTTATTTTTGGATAGGCGGGTGGCCCATTCAAGCCCTCTGTTGGGCTTGAGTGGGGGCTAGTCGCCCTGTCACTGTATTTCCAACTTCATCACGCACGGCAAAGCCCGCGGCTCATGTAGGCCGCAGACTCTATCTTTAGAATTTGTTTTGGGAAGAAAAAACAATTGGTGGAGGCGAGGGGAGTTGAACCCCTGTCCGAAAGCGCTGAAAGCGAGGAGACTACATGCTTATTCGATTCCTGCCGTGGTCATTAACCACAACGTTCACCCGCTACGCTAAGAATCGGCAAGAAACGTAGTTGGCTAGCCTGTTTGTCTCGCTCCATCCCCCAGACGTAGGGAGCAGAGCCAGCCTACTGTATGACGTTCTGACCGCAGCCCGTAGGCGAAGCCGCGGAGAACGGCAACTTAATTAATTAAGCTGCGTAAGCCAGTTCAGTGTTGGCAACTGTTTTGTTTGCAGTCGATTTAGGGTGCCTGCGCCCCTGCATGCCTCCTGGCCGCAACCGTTTCCGTCGAAGCCGTGACGCCCCCAAATACCGTACCCAGCCGAGACCCCAGTTTTTGAGTCTCGGTCGGGCCCCGCGACACCGCGCCAGTTTCGGTCAGCGGTTCGCGGAGAACTTTGCGTCTTGGCGCCCCAGTCCAACGCTCGGTCGGAGGGGCTGCCAGCTTGGCCCGCCACAGTTTCGCTGCGGACCTGAAAGGTTTGACCTTATCAAAGAGCTGCTCCCACTCTACACTGTTTCCAGCCTTCGCAGAAGCTACAACGTTCAAGCTTACATCCTTATAGATGCAATCATTTGGCCAAACGATTCACCTTCCCACAGATTCCTTGCGCCGCCCCGTTTCACAGGACCCGCGCTCCTTCCAGAAACTCCAGCTCCGGAGCCTTCTCAATCACCCCGCATTCGGCTGCCAGCTTGAAGTACAGCGCCAATCCCTTCCTGCACTCCGCGTCCAGCGAGTAGTGAATGTTCTCCCGGAAGTAGCTCACAATCTCCGCCTCGGTCAGCCCCATCTTCGGAGCCCATTCCCGGGCGATTGCCTTCACATTTTCATCCTGCAAGCCGTGGTCGCGTGACCGCCTGAAGATCGTGGGCAGGTCCAACCCGCCGCGCATCTCGCCCAGCGCCTCTCGCCGCACTGTCCACACAGCAAACACAAAGGGCAGCCCCGTCTTGGCCCGCCATACCTCGGCCAGATCGTAGGCATACAGCCCATCGGTCTTCACCACCATCGCCGGATCGCCAATCAGCAACCCTGCGTCGCACTTCTCCAGCATCGGTCCCAGCACCGGAGGCATCGGCGTCAGCTCGCGATGTCCGCCAAAGAACTTCGTCAACAACACCTGCGTCAGTCCCACCGAGGTCCGCGATGACGTGTCCACGGCCACCGTGCGAATCTCCTCTATTGGGCACTTGCTCACCAGCTGGATCGACCGCACCTTGTTCAGCGCTGCAATCGCCACATCCGGCAGCACCACCAGCCCCGGAATCGTCGCCGTCGTAATCACCGGGATAATCCCAATGTCCGCCGCGCCTTCGCGCAGCTTCTGCGCGCACAGCGAAGGAACCATGTACTCAATTTCGAAATTCTCTTGAATTTCCTGCGAAGGGTTGTGTTCGAAGTCCCACATCAGCGGAACGGTATTTAGAAATGAAATTCCAGCAATCTTTAAAGCACGCATAATTTTCGCTCAACCAACCGAATACCATTACAGATCGTACTCCGCTGCGCAAGTCCCAGTTTCAGTCATCAATTTTTCAGTGACTCTCATCCCTCGCCTCCTTTACACTCGCTGATTCGAGGAAATATGCCGGAAGCCACTGTTCCAGCCGTCTCCGCCCGTGACCGCCAGATGCTTGCCCTGGCGCTCACGCCCCAGCTCGGACCCACCCGAGTCCGCCGACTCTTTGAGCGCATCCCGCGCGTCTCGGACATTTTCCGCGCCACCCTCACCGAGCTCGAAGCCACCGGACTCCCCGCCGCCTCAGCCCAGTCCATCGCCCTCGGCGACTCGCTCCGTCAAGCCGACGAGGAGCTCAACAAGCTCGCCAAATCCCCTGGCGTAACCCTCGTCACCATGGGCTCGGAGTTCTATCCCGCGCCTCTCGCTGAAATCTACGATCCGCCGCTCATCCTCTATGTTCGCGGCAATCCCGGGATACTTCGCGACGTCGGCATCGCCATCATAGGCACGCGCCACCCCACGCCCTACGGACTCGGTATGGCCGAGCGTCTCTCGCAAGACCTCGCCAACTGTGGCCTGGTCATCATCAGCGGCATGGCTCGCGGCATTGATTCCGTCGCGCACAAGGGGGCCGTCATGGCGCGTGGCCGCACCGTCGCCGTCTTCGGCACCGGAGTCGATGTCATCTATCCCCGCGAAAATCGCAAGCTCTCCGAGCAGGTTCTCGAACTCGGCGGCGCTCTGGTCAGCGAGTTTCCTCTTGGCACCGGCCCCAATCCGCACAATTTCCCGCTTCGCAACCGCATCATCAGCGGACTCTCGCGCGGCGTGCTTGTTGTGGAAGCAGGAGAATACAGCGGCACCCGCATCACCTCCCGCTGCGCCCTTGAGCAGTGCAGGGAAGTCTTCGCCGTCCCCGGAAACGTCACCAACAAGCAGGCCTGGACCCCCAACACTCTCATCAAGCAGGGAGCCAAGCTTGTCGCCACCTGGGAAGATGTCTTCGAGGAACTCCCCAGCGAAATCCGCATCCAGCTCCAGGAGCGCTCCGCCCAACTTCCCCCACCCCGCGCAGCATCTCTATTCGATCCGCCTTCATCGGACGCGCCCGCAACTCCCGAACCAGCCGAGCTTCCCGCCGCCGAGCGCCAGGTCTTCTCCGCCATCAAGGCCGACGAATCCATCCATATCGACGAGCTGATCGAGCGCTTTGACGCCACACTCTCCAGCTCAGAAATCTTCTCCGCCCTCTTCGAGCTTGAGATGAACAACAAGATCCGCCAACTCCCCGGCAAGAACTACGTCCGCGTCTTCTAGTAAGAACCTTCAGGGTGCCCCATCCTAACCGCGCTTTTCGGTTAGGGTGGGGTAGTTGCTCCTGCTCTTGTCTTTGCTTCTGGTGCCCCATTTCTGCCATCCGTTGGCAGAAGTGGGGTCTTTGACCTTGCTCTGGATTCTCCCTTCCAGCAGCGTTGAATCTTTGTAATTCCGAGGTTATTCTCATTCCACTTCATAGTGGGGTGTGGTTATGGGCAGCCGCAAAATCATCGATTGTCGCTGGTTCCGCAGCGAACAGCCTTGTGACATTGCTATCTCCGGAAGCGAAGAGGACGTGCTGAACATTGCCGTACAACACGCTGTGCAATCCCACGGACATAAAGACACTCCCCAGCTCAGGGAAGAGCTACGTTCCATGCTGTGTGACGAGGACAAGGCTCAAAGGGCTCAAAAAGCAGCATAGGGACTTTCTTTATCCCCCGAGTACCTCAAATGTTGCTCCGTGGGCGCGCGCCTCGTCGGGAGTGCCTGCCATGCGCCTGTTTCCAGCCGAAACGGCCCTTCCGGCCACCATGCAGCTTTGAATCCCTGAAACTTTGAAACCTTCCTGCTCAACCATTTACAATTGCCCAGATCGGATTTCATCCATGACAGCCAAGCCACTTACTTTTCAGGAACTCATCCTCAAGCTGCAGAACTTCTGGGCCGCGCAAGGATGCGTCTTGCAGCAACCTCTTGATGTCGAAGTCGGCGCCGGAACCATGTCGCCGGAGACTTTTCTTCGCGTTCTCGGACCCAAGTCCTACCGTGTTGCTTATGTGCAGCCCTCGCGCCGTCCCGCCGATGGCCGCTATGGCGAGAATCCCAATCGCCTCTACAAGCACACCCAGTTTCAGGTCATCCTCAAGGCCCCGCCTGAGAACGTGCAGGAGCTTTATCTCGAGTCCCTCAAGGCCATCGGCATTGACCTCGCGCGTCATGACATCAAGTTTGAAGAGGACAACTGGGAAGCTCCCACCCTCGCAGCCTGGGGCGTTGGCTGGCAGGTCATGCTCGATGGTCTTGAGATCACCCAGTTCACGTATTTCCAGCAGTGCGGCGGCATCGATCTCGATCCTATGTGCGCCGAACTCACCTACGGACTCGAGCGCATCGCCGCCTTCCTGCAGGATGTCGATTCCATCTATGACATCGTCTGGGTGCACGGCCCCGAGGGCGACGTCACTTACGGCGATGTTCGTCTTCCCGACGAAGAACAGTTTTCCGTCTACAACTTTGAGAAGGCTGATGTCGATAAACTCTGGCAGCACCTCAGCGCCTATGAAGCCGAGTGCCAGGGCCTCATCGACCAGTACGTGGCCGCCACCTCTGAGCCCAAGAAGTCCAAGAAAGATGCTGCCCCCGTCGCACCCGCAGCTCCCAGGTTCACGGATATCGAGCGCCGTCGTTTTCCGCTCCTTCCGGCCTATGATCTTTGTCTCAAGTGCTCGCACCTGTTCAACCTTCTGGACGCTCGCGGAGCCATCAGCGTGACCGAGCGCGTGGGAGTCATTCAGCGTGTGCGCAACCTTGCCGTTGGAGTCGCCCGCGCCTGGGTCGATCAGCAATCACCTCGCGCCGTGACTAAAGAGGCTGCAAAAGCCTGACCAGCGCACATTCAGTAGTGGGATGCTGCACGCAATTTAGTGACTCGGCTCACACCGGCAGCAAAGATTTGGAAGCAAAATAGAAAGAAGTGTTCGACCTCATGGCAGATTTTTTATTAGAGATCGGTACCGAAGAAATACCCGCGCGCATGATCGCCTCCGCAACCGAGGAGCTTCAGCGACGCGTCGGTGAACTCGTGACTCGGGAGCGTCTTTCCGATTCCGCTTCTGTCGAGGCCTTCTCCTCGCCGCGCCGCATTGCCGTCATCGTTCACGGACTCCTGCCTTCGCAGCCTGACGTTGCCGAGCAACTTCTCGGCCCCGGCGCCGCGCACGCCTACAAAGACGGACAGCCCACCCAAGCCGCCATCGCCTTCGCCAAGAAAGTTGGAGTCGATGTCAGCGAGCTCACCACGGCCACCACGCCCAAGGGTGAGTATGTCGCCGCCAACGTCCTCCGCAAGGGCCGTCCCGCCCGCGAGCTTCTCACCGAACTCGTTCCCAAGGAAATCGCCGCGCTCTACTGGGCCAAGAGTATGTACTGGCGTCCCGGCAAGCCTGAGCGCTTCGTTCGTCCTGTGCGCTGGCTCGTTGCGCTGCTTGGCGATGAAGTTGTTCCCGTCGAGTTCGGTGGCATCACCGCCGGACGCACCTCGCGTGGACACCGCATCCTCACCTCTGCTCCAGTCACGCTCTCATCGCCTGCCGATTACGCAGATAAGCTTCGCGACTTCCATGTGCTGCCGTCATACTCAGAGCGCGAGCACAAAATCCGCAAGGCTCTCGACGCCGCTGTCCGTAAGATTCCCGGCGCGCGCTGGCGTGAAGACAAGGGACTGCTCGACACTGTCGTCAATCTAACCGAAGCGCCTTCTGTCATTCTCGGCAACTTTGACCGCGAGTTCCTTGCGCTTCCTGAAGAAGTTCTCGTCACCGTCATGCGTGACCACCAGAAGTACTTTGCCGTAGAGGACGCATCCGGCAAACTCGCGCCCCATTTCCTCGCCGTGCTCAACACCGTGACGGACGCCGAAGGCGAAGCCATCGTGCGCCACGGCAATGAGCGAGTTCTTCGCGCCCGCTTCAATGACGCGCGTTTCTTCTGGAACACCGATCAGAAGCTCACGCTCAAAGATCGCGTGCCCATGCTCAAGTCGGTCACCTTCCAGAAGGAGCTTGGCAGCTACTTCGACAAAGCCACCCGCACCCAGCATCTCGGCAGCCTGCTCAGCTCTGCCGTCCTCGAGTTCTATCCCGCGCATCGCCAGGGAGTGGTCTACAAGGCCGCGCTCATGGCCAAGTGCGATCTCACCACCGAGCTGGTCAAGGAATTCACCGAACTTCAAGGCGTCATCGGCGGACTCTATCTTGTCCATCAGGCGCAGCGTATGGAACTCCCCGAAGGCTCTGCCCAGGCCATTGGCCAGGCTATCTACGACCAGTACAAGCCCGCGTCCATGGAAGATGACGTCCCGCGCTCGCTCGAAGGCGCAGTCCTTGCCATCGCCGACAAGGCTGACACCATCGCCGGAATGTTCGCTCTCGGCATGATTCCAAGCGGCTCCAAAGATCCCTTTGCGCTTCGCCGCGCCGCCAACGGAATTGTCCGCACTCTCGTTGAGCACAACATTCCCCTCAGCCTCAAAAAGCTGATGGCCGATGCTCTTCGCCAATACCATGGCACCGCTGCCGAGTCTCACTTCAAGGCCACGGCGCCAGCGGCCGGAGCTGCGTCAGTTGCAGCGTACCCGGCTGCAGGCGCTTCCGGTGAGACACGTGTAGAGTCCGCCTACGAATCCAACGTCGCAGCCTTCTTCCGCGAGCGCATCGAGTTCTACCTGCGTGATGCCCGCGGCTTCGCCTACGATGTCACCAATGCCGTGCTTGCCTCTGGCGCAGATAACGTCGTCGATGCCGTGACCCGCGCCGAAGCCGTCGCCAAGGTGCGCGGCACAGAAGACTTCGACGCCATCGCCGCCTCCGTCAAGCGCATCAAGAACATCCTGCGCCAAGCGACTGAAGCGAACAAATTTCCGCCGGCGGACTCCTCATTCACTCCGCTCCCCGCCGACAACGATGCCGAGCGCGAACTCGCATCCCGCACCGCTGAGCTTGCTACCAGCACCGCCGCGCTCTGTGAGCAGAAGAAATACGATGAAGCGCTTGCGGCCTTGGCCACCATCAGGCGGCCACTCGATGAGTTCTTTGATAAGGTCATGGTCATGGTTGACGATGAGGCGGTTCGAACATCCCGCCTCTGTCTTCTCCAGACCGTGGCAAACATGTTCCAGTCTGTCGCCGACTTCAGTGAGGTCGTCACCGGCGGAAAGGCTTCCTGATAAAGGAAGCCTTTTTTCTTGTTCAGAGTTGTTCGTAATTATTTGCAGCCTTCTTCCGGCTGCCGGGACTAAAAGAGTAAGTGATCTCTTCAACACCCAGAGAGTGAGGCTATGGCTACTCCCACAATCAGTGCAGTGAAGTACGTCTATTCCTTCGGCGGTGGCAAGGCCGAGGGCAACGGCAAGATGAAGGATACCCTTGGTGGCAAGGGCGCCGGACTTGCTGAAATGACCAACGCGGGACTTCCCGTTCCCCCGGGATTCACCATCCAGACCGAAGCCTGCCGCGAATACATGCGCGGCAAAATCAGCCCCAATATCGACAAGGAAATGGACGCCGCCCTCGCCCAGCTTGAGACGCTTCAGGGACAGAAGCTTGGAGCCGGTGACAATCCCTTGCTCGTTTCCGTCCGCTCCGGCGCAAAGTTCTCCATGCCCGGCATGATGGACACGATTCTCAATCTTGGCCTCAATGATCAGAGCGTCAAGGCACTCGCCACTCGCACTCAGAATCCGCGCTTCGCCTATGACTCCTATCGCCGGCTCATCCAGATGTTCGGCAGCGTTGTGCTTGATATTGAGAAAGCGCACTTCGAGGAAGTGTTCGACGGCAAGAAGAAGCAGAAGAAGGCCAAGCTCGATACCGATCTTGACGCCGCCGCTCTTCAGGAAGTCATCGTCGAGTACAAGAAGGTCGTCAAGAAGTTTGCCAAAATTGATTTCCCGCAGAACGCGCATGACCAGCTCGTCATGGCTCGTGACGCAGTGTTCCGCTCCTGGCAGAATGATCGCGCCAAGCACTATCGCCGCATGAACAATATTGATGACATGCTCGGCACCGCCGTCAACGTGCAGGCCATGGTCTTCGGCAATCTCGGCGATACCTCCGGCACCGGCGTCGGCTTCACCCGCAATCCTGCCAACGGCTCACGCGAGTTTTATGGCGAGTTCCTGCTCAACGCGCAGGGCGAAGATGTCGTCTCCGGCGTGCGTACGCCCAAGCACATCACCGAGCTCGAAAAGATCATGCCTTCGGTTTACGCCGAACTGCGTGACATCACCTCCCGCATGGAAAAGCACTACCATGACATGCAGGATTTCGAGTTCACCATCCAGGACAACAAGCTCTACATGCTGCAGACCCGCAACGGCAAGCGCACCGGTCTGGCCGCTGTAAAGGTTGCCATTGACATGGTGGAGGAAGGCCTCATCACCAAGGAAGAAGCCATCTTCCGCGTCGAGCCCAACCAGCTTTATGATTTCCTCGTCCCGCGCCTCGATGAGAAGAGCGGCAAGGCCGAGCTCCTCACCATGGGCCTGCCTGCTTCGCCCGGCGCATCCGTCGGGCAGATCGTCTTCACCGCGAAAGAAGCGGTGGAAGTCGCGCAGAAGGGCAAGTTCAAGTCCATCATCCTCGTCCGTGGCGAGACCACGCCAGAAGACATCGCGGGCATGGAAGTCGCATCCGGCATTCTCACCTCGCGTGGCGGCATGACTTCGCACGCGGCGGTCGTCACTCGCGGCATGGGCAAGTGCTGCGTCGCCGGAGCCGGTGAGCTCGTCGTCGATGAAAAGAAGAAGGAACTCCGCGCCAAGGGCAAGGTCTTCAAGGAAGGCGATTGGATCTCCCTGAACGGTACCACCGGAGCAGTCTTCGCCGGCAAGCTCGACACTCTACCGGCTTCCCCCGATGATCCCGATCTCGTGAAGTTCATGTCCTGGGCTGATCCTTTCCGCAAGCTCAAGGTCCGCGCCAACGCTGACATTCCTCGTGACGCCAAGGCTGCCATTTCCTTCGGAGCCGAGGGCATCGGCCTCTGCCGCACCGAGCACATGTTCTTCGCGGAAGATCGTCTGCCCCACATGCGCGCCATGATCATGGCCAATACCGAGAAGGACCGCCGCGCCGCACTCAAGAAGTTGCTTCCCATGCAGCGCGCCGATTTCGCAGGCCTCTTCAAGGCCATGAAGGGCTTTCCGGTCACCATCCGCACCCTTGATCCGCCGCTTCACGAGTTCCTGCCCAAGCGCGAAGATCTGCTGGTCAATATTAAGGAACTCGAACTCACCAAGCCCCGCTCGCCCAAGCTCAAGGAACTGCGCACCATCCTCGCACGCGTTGAGGAATTGCATGAGCAGAACCCGATGCTTGGTCTGCGTGGCTGCCGTCTCGGCATCACCTACCCGGAGATCACCGAGATGCAGGTGCGCGCCATCATTGAGGCTGCCCTCATCTGCAAGAAGCAGGGCAACGTCGTCGTGCCGGAAATCATGATTCCTCTCACCTCCACCCTTAAGGAGATGAAGAATCAGGCTGACGTCACCCGCCGCGTTGCCGAAGAGGTCTTTGCCGAGAAGAAGGACCGCGTCGACTACCTCGTCGGAACCATGATCGAGTTGCCACGTGCCGCCCTGGTCGCCGATAAGATCGCCGAAGAAGCTGAGTTCTTCAGCTTCGGAACCAACGATCTTACTCAGACCACCTTCGGCTTCTCGCGTGATGACATCAACCAGTTCCTTCCCATCTACATGAAGACGGGAATCTTCAAGCAAGATCCCTTCGCCTCGCTCGATCAGGAAGGCGTTGGTCAGCTTGTGGAAATGGCAACCGAGCGTGGCCGCAAGACGCGTCCCACTCTCAAGATCGGCATCTGTGGTGAGCATGGCGGCGAACCTGAGTCCGTCAAGTTCTGTCACCGCACCGGTCTCAATTACGTCTCCTGCTCACCCTTCCGTGTGCTCACGGCGCGCCTCGCGGCCGCCCAGGCCGCACTGGAAGAAAAAGGTGGCTCCGGCGGCGCAACTAAGTAGCGGTTACATCGACACCTATCGATGCAATAACCAGAGGGGATGCGCAAGCATCCCCTCTGACGTGTTTCAAACTATCTTGTTCTTGATGTTGTTGTGTCATCCTGAGCGCAGCGAAGGACCCCTACACACCCGCATCTCCCGCACCGTCTCCATGCTTCTCTACCAGCAACGTCGCAGGGTACCCCATCCTAACCTTCCGTTGGTTCGGGTGGGGTAGTTGTTCTCGCCCTTGTTTTTGCTTCTATTTGGCGGTGTCATCACACCACGCAGCCTCACTCCAGCGGACGAAAGTCCATACCGTCAATCCCAGCCAACCGGTACGCCTCGTCGATGTTCCGTACAATGTCCACGCGGTTTCCCCGCTCGCTCCCCATCATCTCGAACATCCGGGACAGTCCAAACACCTCGTCCTGCGGAGCAACCAGCACGCGCACATAACTTTCCGGCACCAGCGGAGTGTTGGACGCGAGCAGTGATATTGCACGCCCCGTTACCTGGAACGAGCTCACGTTCGTGAAGTCGGAGATGTTGCCGCAATATCCGTGCTCGGCAAACCACTTCCTCACTCGCCCATAACATTCCAGCAGAATCTCGTCCGTGACAACGCCCTCGAAACGGATCAAGAGAATCTGTTTTTTCTCATCGATGCTCAGAAATGTGCCCATTTCTCTTCCCCACGAAGCGCGCCTATTCTTACCCAGCAGGCTCTCTGATTGCAACCTGCTTCTCTGACCGCCTCCGCTTCGTGCCCCTCGGCGGCCTTTGATTTTGAATTGTCATCCTGAGCGGCAGCGAAGGACCCCTCTCCGCTCAATCTCCCTCTCCGTCCACACTCATTTCGGCAGGGTGCCCCATCCTAACCTTCTGTTGGTTAGGGTGGGGTAGTTGCTCTTGCCTTTGTTTTTGTTGTGAAAGTGGGCGCGGTAGAGGCCTCCCTCTCCGTCCACACTCATTTCGGCAGGGTGCCCCATCCCAACCTTCTGTTGGTTAGGGTGGGGTAGTCGCTCTTGCCTTTGTTTTTGTTGTGAAAGTGGGCGCGGTAGAGGCCTCCCTCTCCGTCCACACTCATTTCGGCAGGGTGCCCCATCCTAACCTTCTGTTGGTTAGGGTGGGGTAGTTGCTCTTGCCTTTGTTTTTGTTGTGAAAGTGGGCGCGGTAGAGG